>FUFK010039465.1_pt1 | contig 28771 bp, 53 predicted proteins | sample 1021851 | NCBI WGS metagenome assembly FUFK01 (sample SAMEA51879418, study PRJEB19060) | metagenome
ATACAATTACTAGTTAATCCTAATCTAAAAAAATTAAAAAATGGTAAAGCTCCTTCTGACTACTCTAAAGATGCAGCAAAAAAAATTAAAAATCTTTTTGATGAAGCTTTTAAAGATGGAGTGTCTGCTGGTTTATTTAAAAACTTTCAACAAGTTAAAAATTATTTCCCAAGAAAATTTAACTATCAAAGTATTTTAAAAAACAGACCTGAGTTTGAAGAATTATTAGTTAATTCAAAACATAGTAAACCTTTAAATGAAATAAAAGAAGTAACTTACATTGATTTAGATGGCAATAAAGTTAAAGGTACTCCTGAAGATGCTCAATTTAAAGACTTAGAAGTGTTTGATAGAGATTTTGTTAAAGATGCTAGTCAAGGCAGAACTAGTGTCTATGACGAATTAACTCCTGATGAACAACTACTAGCTAGACAAAAGAAAGCTACAGCTATTGTTGATGGTATGTTAACTCATAGATTTACACCCTTTGAATTACAAGGTCAAAAAGGACAAGCAAGTGGCTATGCTTTTATGCAGCACAGACTTTTTACTGATATTCCAGATGAAAAATTATTACCTTTTATAGAAAAAGATTTACAAAGTGTTTTAGAAGATTATTTTGTAAATGTTTCTCAAGGCATTTCTAGAAGTAAATTTTTTGGTCGTACCACTACAGATTTTCGTGTTAAATTTTTAGATAAAATAGATGAAGAATTACAAGCTTCTGGTTACTCTCCAGATGAAGCTGCAAAAATTACTGACAAACTTGGAGATATGTATAAAAGAGTTACTGGTTTAAATAATGATACAGGATTTTTTACTGGAAAAAGATTACAAGGACATAATTGGCAAAACGCATCTGAATGGGGAAGATTAATTCAACAGATGGCTCACCTTCCTTTAGCTACTGTTTCTAGTATAACTGAGCCTTTTATTCTTTTAGCAAGAGTTGGTATTACTCCTGATAAAGCTTTACCTGCTATGGGAGATATTTTTACTGCTTTAGGAAAAGAAACTTACAAAATTTTTCAAAAATTAGGAAGAGCTACTTATAGAGGAGTTACTGGTAAAAAAACTAAAGGTTTCTCTGATATAGATGATGATGCATGGAAAGAAATTTATTCTACTGGATTAGCATTAGAACAAGCAGTATTAGAAAGACTTGAGGGTTTATCAGGTGAAGCATTAAATGGTACTGCACGAAAATTTAGTAATGCGTTTTTTCAAGCTAACTTACTATCTCAATGGACAGCTGCTGTGCAACTAGCTTCATTTACTACTGGTAAAAGATTAATAAGACAAAATGCTGAAAGACTTTACAGAAAACAACAAGGTGAAAATATTACTTTATTTGGTATGAATGAAAAAGCTACTGAGGATTACTTAACAAAACAATTAGGAGAGTTAGGTATAGAAAAAAATAAAGCTATTAACTGGTATAAAAACTCTCTAAATAAAGAAGGTAAATTTGATATAAAATTATCTGAAAGTGGAACCAACTTAGATTTTTATGCTAATGAATATTTAGGAGGAGCTAATAGGTTTACTAAAGAAGTTATTCTTAATCCAAGTGCAGCTGAAGCAAACAGACCTTTATGGTTTTCTTCTCCTGCCGGTCAATTATTAGTTCAATTTGCTGGTTATCCAACTGTATTTAATAACACAGTTCTTAAAAATTTTGTTAATGAAATTACTACAAATGGTCCAAATGGTATTTTAATATCTCCTAAAGTATTAGGAACAATGCTTCTTATGACAGCTGTTGCTGGTGTTGGTAATAATATTAGAAGCAATGGTAGAGCTTTAGCAGAGGTAGGAGGAGTCAAAAATCTTACTGATATTTCAGACGAAGATGTACAAAAGTTTTACTTAGACTCAGTGCAAAGATGGGGAGGTTTAGGTATTGGTGATTATGGTAGAAGATTCTATCAGAATCATAAAATAGGAGGAGGAGATTTAGGTGTTTTATTGAAAACCCCAACTGGTCCTTTAGTCCAAGATTTTGTTGATTCCTTACTTTATAGAAAAGGGATTGAAGAAGCTGTTCTTACTAACTTACCTTTTTATTCAGCTTATGATTTTATTTTAGGAAACGAAGAAGAAGGGGAAAGTCTTCTTGTAGAAAAATTAAAAGATTTAGAAATACTAGATAAAAATATTGAATTAGGAAGACAGCCAATTAAAAAATTTGCTAGAGATGCTAAAAAATATCGTGTAGATTTTATAAATAAACTTTTAGGTTTAGAAGAACAAAAAACTATGTTTAATACAGGTGGAGTAGTTAGACAAAGATACACCAAAGGTAAAGGTGTTATGTCTCAAGAAGGACCAAAAGTTCCAAATAGTAAAGAAGACCCAGCTGAAGCCATCAATCCTAGAACAGGATTAACCTATGAAGGTAAAACNCCAGTTGAGCAACAGATGGATGATNTNCTNGAAGAAAGAACAGGTTTTTCTAAAGGCACAAATGCTGACAGTATTAATTTAAAATTTTTACAAGATTATCACAATAAAAATTTTACAGATGTAGATGAATTTAAAGGAACTTTAGATAAAGAATTAAAAGGACAAACAGTTTCTATGAGATTAGGTACTTTTGGAATAGATGGTAAAACTTATATTCTACCTACTTATGCAAAAGGTATTGGTAAAATATTGCCTGTAGAAACATTTATACAAGATATTAGAGATGGTAAAATAATCGGATATGAAACTAAAGATGAAGCTGAAAAACAATTATCAATTTTAAGAAATACAATTCTTAATAAAGAAAGAACAGGTTTTGCTTTAGGTGGTGGATATGACTCAAAAAGTATTATTGATGATTTAAGTAAACAGTTTATGAATGCTCAAGAGCAAAGAAACTTTGAAGCTGATGCAGCTGAAAGTTTAAATAAATTAGTAAATGAACAAAGATTACCAGAAGAATATAAATTAACTATTACAGGCGATAAAAATAAAGTTAGATATGTTGAAGGAAGTAATGACCCTTTTAATGAGTTAAAACATTTAAATCTAGGCATACGATATGGTAATAGTGTTGTGGGAACTACTCTTATAAATGCAAGAGAACTTGGTCANATGTTTCAACAAGGTCGTTTTTCTGACTCGGCTACCGATATTAAAAATAATCTAGCAGGTTTAAATTTATTAAAGAAAGCTAAAGGAAATCCAGAGGAGGCATACAAATTAGCTATACAGGAGATAGAAAAAAAATATAATATAAGTAGATGATACTTTACACAGAAAAACAATTAGAAGAAGCTTGGAGAGCTGATTGTAAAAAAAGAAGTTTAAACGATTGTCCTTGGCTTCATAAAGAAAAATATAGAGAGATATTTGAAGCTTGTCTTGATTTAAAAATATCTGGTATGGATGAGCAAAGCAAATATTATCTCCATACTTTTAATTTACACATACCTAAAAAGCTATTAGATAGTATTCAAGAAATAATTGATTTAGAATTAGATACAGAATAATGGGTTTCCCTTTTGAAATAATTACCATGTTAGCATCTACTTTATTAAGTAGTATATTGAGCCTATGGTCAGAAAGTAGAAAAGCTAAACAACAAGAACAAATGGCTCTAATAACTAGAGGTAAGTTTCAACTCAAAGCTATTGATGCAGCTCGTAATGTTAAGAACAAAGGTTTCCAATGGACCAGACGAATTATAGCTTTAACTTCTGTCTTTGCTATTGTTGTCTTTCCAAAACTTGTAGCAGTGTATTATCCAGAGATATCAGTTACTGTTGGGTATACAGAATTTAGACCAGGATTTTGGTTCTTTACTAGCGATGAAGAAGTATTTAGATGGATAACATTCAATGGTTTAGTTATAACTCAGTTAGATACTAATTTAGTTTCAGCTATTATTGGTATGTATTTTGGTGGGAGTCTAGTTAGAAGATGATGCCAGATGATTACAGGAAGATGATTCTATTCTTCCTCTTTGCTTTTTGTTTTTTATTAGGGTGGTTTATCGGTAAACTATTACTAATAGCTTATAATTTATACATTAGTGGATGAATTTAGAGATAAATTAGAAATATTTATCTTAATAGTTCTATTTTTAACACTTTTAATAGCAATATCCGGCTAGAAAGCCTGACATTTATTCTAAAGAAAAGTATATAAAAGTAAGGTGATTGTACCTCTTTATATAAAACAAAGCCTTAGAATTGATTTTAGAGGTCCAAATTCTCTAACATTAGTAGATTTATGAGGTTACTCATCAATAATGATAAGCCAATAGCATTAACCATTATTAATGCTCTGTCTCGCCATAATATTCCTACAATTAACCAACAACAAACCCCCAATAAAGACAAACCTAAATCTGTATAAATCATACCTTCTGCTCCTCGCATNGACATNGCAAGTAAAATTAATATACTACCTGCCCATTTTATATACCAAGANNAATCTCCTTTTGGAGTAGCTGATTTAAATATTCTTTTAGAGTTTGTTAATTCTTGAGGGTCAAACTTTTGTTTAGTCATTGTTTATATTTTCTTAAAGTTAAAGTATTTTCTATAAGTTTATGTATTTTATCTAATTCACCTTTAGCAGTTCTTAAAACTGTTTGTAAAGTTTCATAGTCATAATCATTAAACTGTTCTTTTATTTTATCTATTTCAGCAACACTGCGTTCACTAACTAAATTACCTTTAGCATTAAAAACTATTTTATAGCTGATTAGATTCGCTTCTTTTGACATTGGTAAACTCCAGTGTACCATAATCTCCTCGAAGTCCGGCTTTCATATAAGAAGTAGCTCGACCTTCAAAGAAGTTTTGGTGTTCAACTCCTGTTACCTCGTCTAGCCAAGGAAGTGGATTTTCCTTTTGCCCATAATTAGGTTTTAATCCTATCTGTAGTAATCTTCTATCAGCTATGTATCTATTGTATTTATACATATCGGATTTTGTTAACCCTTTCATATCTCCCATCTCAAAGACTAAATCTAGAAACTTATCTTCTAGCTCAACCATATGACGACATAAGATCTCATATATCTCTTTCTTAAAGTCGTCTGTCCAGATATCTAGATTTTCTTTTATAAATTCTTTAAATAACTTTGTCATACCTTCAACATGCAAAGATTCATCACGAATAGAATAGGTTACTATTTGACCCATACCTTTCATCTTACCGAATCTAGGAAAGTTTAACAGAATTGCAAAGCTACTAAATAGTTGTAACCCTTCAGTAAATGCAGAGTAAACAGCTAAAGTCTTAGCGATTTCTCTTTTATTAGCTCTAGTAGGTTTAAACTGTTCTATGTAATCATGTTTGTTTGCCATCTCTTCATAATCAGAAAAAGCTTTATATTCTGAATCAGGCATACCTACTGTATCTAATAATAGAGANTAGGAATGCTGATGAATAGCTTCCATATTAGCAAAAGATAACATCATCATTCTAGCTTCAGGTGTTTTAAACATTGGTAAATATTTATCAACATAACCAGAAGCCACATCAACATCTGATTGAGTAAACAATCTAAATATCTGTGTTAACAAATTCTTTTCATTGTCAGTCAACTGCTCGTTCCAATCTTTTACATCACCATGTAAAGGAACAGAAGCAGGATGCCAATGCATTTGATTTTGTAAATCGTAGTATTCAAACATCCAAGGATGCTCAAAAGGTTTGTAGTAGTCTCTTATTTTTAATAAGCTCATTTTTCCTCCAAATCAAAATAATTATTAAGAACTTCTATTTTGTCATGATAGTCTGCCATATGACTAAGTTCTTTTTCTACTGTTTCCATAATATCTGAATGTTCGCCAACCCCTACACTTTTTTGTAAATAGTTTTCTACATTCATCCTATGTTTATGTAATTGACCAGTAAAGTATTGTCTTAAAACATCTATACTGATATCTCTAAAATCATCCATTGTTTTATCCTTGTCCTCTATTGGGTTTGTAGCTTCTTCTAAAATTTTTATTCATGGTAGAGGTAGCTACATTCCTTCTACCCTGACTTGTTTTTTTGCCTCTAGCACCTGCAACTGGTGTATGGCTTTTTGTTGTATTCCATCTAGTTGCCATTATCCCTCACATGCTATACATTCTACTTCATCTAATTTTATTCTTTCAACTTTTACATTAACATTTTCAGCTGCTTTTGCTGCATCTGACCTAAAGTAGTAAAGTGATTTTAATTTATGCATGGCATACCAATGCACATCATTAACATACTGTAAATATTTATCATGCTCCTCTTGGTCTGCTGTAGCTTTTGGTAACACAAAAAATAAATTTACACTTTGAGATTGACAGATAAACTCTTGTCTAATATGAGCATGTTCAACTAACTGTAATTGATTTATTTCGTCAGCAGTTTTAAATACTTCTTTTTCTTCGTCTGTAAAAATATCTAACTCTTGTATAGAGCCACGAGCATCTAATATCTTTCCCCAGATACTTTCTATTTCTTCTTTAGAGAGGTCTTTCTTTTTGAGTATCTTTTCAAGGTGTTTGTTTCTGACTTTAAAATTTCCGGAAAGAGTTTTGTGCGTATATACATTAGCACGATATGGCTCAATCGAAGGAGATGTCCCACCACATATAATACTAGAAGAGGCATTAGGAGCAATGGCAAGAAGATGAGCATTCCTGTATATACTATCGCTTGAATCAGGATAGCTTCCCCTGTCTGTAGCCAAAGCTTCAGAGGCTTTATTAGATTCTGACTTGATGTGTCTAAAAATTTCTCTATTGATTGAAGTTTGTAACAACCCTGCGAATGGTAAGTTTTTAGTTTGGAGGTAAGAGTGGAACCCCATTGCTCCAAGACCAATCGACCTTTCTCTATAAGCTGAGAAAGCTGCTTTTCTATAGCCTTTCCTTTCTTTTCTAACATACTTTTTAAATCTTTTATAGTTAACATTATATTCTCCTAGTAGTGATGTATCGACAACATATTCGATAAAATGTTCTAACACATTATCTAACATCGTAATTAAATCTTTTATAAATAATTTATCTTCTTTCCATTTATCATAATGTTCTAAGTTAACACTAGACAAACAACAAACAGCAGTTCTTTCTTCGTTTGTTGGTAAAGTTATTTCAGAACATAAATTACTTTGTTTTATTTCTAAACCTAAATCTTTTTGTCCTTGAGGTAAGGCTTCATTACAAGTATCTATATTCACTAGATAAGGCTCTCCAGTCTCTGCTCTAGCATCTAATAGTTTTGCCCATAAGTCTCTAGCCTTTACAGTTTTAACAGCTTCTCCTGATTTAGGGTCTATAAGTCTCCAATCTTCATTCTCTCCTACTGCTTTTAGAAACTCATTATTCACATTTACTCCATTGTGTAAATTTAAATTTTTCCTGTTTAAATCACCACCTGATTCTTTTCTCATGGCAATAAACTCTTCTATCTCAGGATGCCATACATCCATATACGCAGCATAGCTACCTCTACGAGTTGTGCCTTGATTAAAAGCTAACATCTGTGAGTCAACTACATGCATAAAAGGAATGGAGCCGGTAGATTTAGAACCATGTTTAGTGGGTACACCATCACTTCTAATATCTCCCCAGTAACCACCAATACCACCTCCGGCACTAGCTAACCAAATATTTTCATCATAGTGTTTTGATAGACCATCTCTACTGTCTGGGACATAGTTTAGAAAACAGCTAATAGGTAAGCCTCTGGTAGTCCCACCATTACTAAGAATAGGTGTACTAAACATAAACCAAAGATTAGAAGCATAATCATATATTCTTTGAGCCATCTCAAAATCTGTGTGACCTTTGTAGGTACTAACAAAAACTGCTGCTCTTGCGAAAGCTTCTTGACACGATGTTTCATCATTCCATAAATACCTATCTTCAACTGTACTAATACTAAAGTTATCTAATTTCTTATCTCTATCATAATCTATTTCTATACCTAAGTATGGTTTTACCCCTACTTTATCTACCATTATTTTCTTCCTCCAAAATGTATAATGCAATTATTGCGTAGTGAATTATTTTTATTAAGTCTTGTTTATTCTTNCCTTCTTTCTTACCAAATCTCATAGCATACTTCATGATATTACCTATACTAAAACTTTCTCCATGTCCGGCATCAATAATCATATCGGTAGCTTGATACTTGCCATTACCATAATGAGAGGTATAAGTTTTATCTATTTGCTTTTTAATTTCTTTAATTATTTTATCTTCTTTAAATTTATATTTAATCATTTACAATCTCTGTTATTTCAATTACTTGAGGTATCTTAACAACTTTTGTTAAGTATGCTGGACCTTTTGCATAATCAAACACACGAAGTCCCTTACCATTATTGGCATCTTTATGACATTCAAACTTGTGAGAACACCAAGTACACTCTCTAGCGATTTTATAATTACCTGATGCTCCTTCTGGGATAGGTGGATAGCAAAAGTCAGGAGGTGTTTTTTTCTTAATCGTAGACTTAACCTTTTTAATTTTAGAGTCTATATTAGGCTTGTCAAGGTCTTCAGGAATATACAAGCACAATTCTCCTGTTTCTTTGTTGATAGCAAGAAAGCCACCTTGGTCACTAGCTTCTGCATGTTCATATCCTGCAAGTTGAGCCATGTAACCAAAAGCATCTTGTTCGGCTAATGTGCCATTCTTAAACTTCTGAAAAGCAAATCCAGAAGCTGATTTAATATCTATTACTTGTCCATCAATCTTACAATCCATGTGACCCATAACACCATTAATTTTTATTTCTTTTTGTTCATCAGTTACTTTGTGTCCGGCTATTTCTACTAAGAATAAAACTAATCTTTCTAAGATATGTCCATACAAAAACTTAATCATGGTAGGAGCAGGGACTCCTGTTGGCTCTTTCTCTGAGTTCATATCAAACCAGAGCTGTCTTAATGGTTTCCCTACATTAGACATTCTAATAGTAGGTCTTTGTTTTGCTCTAGGACTAGACCAATCTCGTAAAGCATGTTCCATAAACTTACCAAAAGATTCGTATTGTTCTTCAGTTATGTTTAATGGTTTGCCTTGTCCTAAATCACCAACTACTTTATAGATATCATCTATAAGGGTATCTAAATTTTTCTTACTCATCGACAAGCTTCCTTAAAATATCTGGTGAAGTTAATAGATTTAATTTTACTAAATACATTTTACTTGCATTGTGGTCTCCTCCAGAAACAGAGGGNAAGGTGTTTTGTTCAATNAACTTTTTTAAATGTTCTACTTTTATAAAGAAAGATAAACAAACACATCCTTTATAACATAAATTCTGCAACCAGTAATCAGATTCTGTTGCCATTATACCAGATGGTTTACCATAGGATTCATATTCAATAGCTATGTTGCCTGTGTCCATCCACATACCTCTTTCAGTCTTAACTTCAACTTTAGAGTTTACTACGATATTTAAAAATTCGTCTTCATATTTTTGACCATACTTTAAATCTAGGTCAAACTTTTTTCTGTCGGCTTTAGTGGGTTTCACTCCAATTACCTCCTAATTTATATTCACCATCAAGAGGACAGAACATATTAAAATGTTCTCCGGCTTCTTTGATAGCTTCAACTGCTAGGAATCCAGCTTTTGCAGCTTGACAATCTTTAACTTCTATCTGCCATTCGTCATGTATATTACCTACAAAGTTAGCAGTTATATTGGTTAATTTAAATTTATAATCTAATAAGGCTAGTGCTTTTTTCATAACTATTGCACCTCCTCCTTGTAGCAAAGTATTAAGAGCAGCATGTTCACTTCTAACATAAATCTTACGACCATCTATACCTTTTAAATAACCTCGTGAAGCAGCTCGACATACTCGTTCTCTTAAACTTCTTAAAGTAGGTAAGTTAGTAAAGAAAGTTTCTTTTAACTTCTTACCTGAATCTTTATTACCACCTACAATACTACCTATCTTAGCATCACCTGCACCATAAACCAAGGCATAAATAAATGTCTTAGCTTGGTCTCTAGTCTCTAATCCTGCCATGTTTTGATTAGCAGTATGTATATCTCCATGTAAGATTTCATTTTTATAATCTTCATCTTTCATATAGTGAGCTAACATTCTTAACTCTAAACCACTGGCATCTACTCCAAGTAATTTATAACCCTCTGGAACAATCCAGCAACTTCTACATTCTTTACCATATAACGAACCCATGTTTGGAACTTGAGCCATATTAGGATTACGATGAGTCATACGACCAGTTATGGTGCCATTAGGTATTACTTGTCCATGCACTCTGCCATCATCTTGTAAAGCACTAAGCCATGAATCAACCTGTGCTATTCTTTTTTGATACAACAGATAATCAGCTATTAGAGTAGCTTGGGGTATATCTGTTATTTCTGATAATACTTTTTCATCTACTATCGGTTGTCCGGTAGGAGTAAACTTTTTAGGCTTCCAACCAAAGTCTATAAGATACTCTCCTATTTGTTTTCTAGAACCTAAATTAAATGTCTGTAATTTTTTTCTGTAGAAAGGTTTACTAACACAATCATCATATTCTTGTGGTGTAAGTCCTACTCTAGACAAGGACCCATCTTTCTTAAACTTAGGCACAACTAATTTATCTTTAATTAGTTTAGGGGTAAATACTTTTTGCACCTCCTCCTCTGTTTCAAACATCTTTTCTTTTAGAGTAGCAACTAACATAGTGGCAGCTTGTTCATCAAACAGGAAGCCATGTTGTTCTTGCTGATTTAAAATCTTTGCAACTTCATGCTCTAAGTCAATACTTTCTACACTAAATCCTTTACCCTCTCTTAGTAAAGCCTTATATACTTTATCATTAAGAGCTACATCCCTCTCACAATAAGTTAGCATTTCAGGCGAGTAAACACTAAAATCTGGCTTGTCTAGTTTGTTTGTTCCAAGTCGTTGTCCCCAACTTTCTAAACTGTGTCCATTGTCTCGGACAGGATTAAACAATCTAGACAATACCAGAGTATCAATAACCTTACCTTTGTATTTAAAGTCATAGAGTTTTTCTAGAACAGGTAAATCATAGCCAAGAATATTGTGTCCAATCAGAGTATCTGTTTTATTAAGGAGGCTGATACCCTGTTTAATATTATTAACATCGAACTTGTGAGTATGTCCGAACCTCACATCCTTGGCTACGATACACCAAACTTTATCTGGGTTTAATCCATTGGCTTCTATGTCAAATACTAAGCTACCAAGGGAGTTGTTTTTCATAATCATCATCTATGTTATTTAACACATCGTCAAATTCATCTGGTTCTTTTTCATGTAATCTACCTGTTTCTGTATCATACATTAAACTACATGCAAGTCCAGTATCTCCAGTGTATCTAGATTTAAGAACTCTTAATCTAGTTGTATTAGCTTCATCTTTATCTTTGGCTTGTTGGTTTCTTTCTAATGCTATCACACAATCTGATAACTGAGCTATACCTTGAGAACCTTTGAGATGAGATAAAGAAACTTCAATACCTTGTTCATGTCCCTTATCTCCAGCAGCTCGTCTAAGATGAGAGACTAAAAGCATACCTACTCCAGTTTCTTCTACTAGACTTCTAAGCTTGTTCATCAAAGTATCAATACCTCTTCTTTCATCACCTTCTGTTAAAACATTAACAAGCATATGGAGGTGGTCCACAATAACCCATTGACATTCACAACCTACAATAATGTATCTAAGTTTAGCAAAGACATCATCAATATCATTAGCTCCTAAATGAGCATGGATAAATACTCTGTCTTTCTCAATAACTTTGTCAAACATATTTTCTAAATCTTCTTTAGAATAATTTCTGCGTTTCTCATTGAGATAGATTCTGTCATTAGCTTCTATAGAAACAATACCATCAGCAGTTCTTTGCCAGTTCTCTTCCAAAGCAATGATACCTACATTGTCTTTTGTATTCTTGATTATCCAATGTTCTAGCTCTCTAGTAACACTCGATTTACCTAGTCCAGTACCACCAGTAAAGGTTACTAACTCACCCTTACGCAGTCCATATAACTTACTATTAAGACCTTCCCAAGGATAAGGAATACTTGGNTTNACTTCTCTATGTAGCCAATCACNTTTACGACTTGATAGTTCTATNATACCAGAAGGTGTATATTGTTTTGCCTCCCAGAAAGCTTGAGTAAAGGTAGTAAACTTGCCTTGAGCTAACATATCATTAGCATCTTTATAGCCATTCGGTAAAGTCATAATCTTAACTTTGCCCGGCTTAATAATNCTAGCTACTAACTTAGCTGCTTCTTTACCTTGCTTATCATTATCAAAACATAGAACGACATGCTGAAAAGATTCAACAAACTCTATGCTCTCTCTGATATCTTTGACTGCTCCAGAAGCTCCTCGTTTAAGAGATACAACTGGATATTTACCATCGAACATTTGATAGGTAGCCATCGCATCACATTCTCCTTCTGTGATGGTGAGATACTTACCTCCTTTGTTTCTAAATAATTGTTCACCAAACAAACCAGTATTATCAAATGTGCCACTAAAAGAAAATCTTTTATCAGCAACATATCTGGTCTTGGTACCTACGATTTCATCTCCATTGTAGAATGGATAAATGTGTTCTTTGACATCTCCAGAGTTATTAGTAGCACATCTAACTCCAAAGACTTTTGCTGTTTTCTTTGATATCCCCCTATCAGTTAAATCAGCATAGTCACCTGTATAGCTTGAAAGAAAAGTATTATCCTCTACTTGTTCTTTAACTTTTTCAGGTGTTTCGTAATCAGGAAAAAAAGCACCACAACTAAAACACTTAGCTGAACCATCTTCATTTACTGATACTGCATCACTTGAATTACATAAACTACATGGGACATGATACTTTACCCATGTGCTTTTACCTGTTGTCATATATATAAACCCTCGTAAAAAGAGGAGTCCGAAGACTCCCCTAAAATTATGAATATTAAAATAGAAAAAACTTTCTAAGTCTTAGACGATTTAGAAGTAGCAACCTTTGCAGGTTGTGTATCTTCTACCAATGCTTCATCAGTTAACAAAGGTCTAAGTTCCTCTTGTAACTTATCATTGGATTTTTGTAGTGAAATCTGAAACTGATTATTAAAAGCCATCTGACTTACATAAGCTTGAAGTTGCCTTTTAGCTTGTTCATCAGAAACTTTATCAGTGTCATAAGATTTACCATCGAATTGGATAATCATTTAGAACTCCTCATCGGACAGCAATTCGTCTCCATCACCACCTTTATAAGGTACAAGGTTTACGATTTGCACTGCTTGTAAATCTAAGCCTTTACCTTTTTTCTTATTATACTCCCAGTCATATTCAGAATACTGAACTCTAACTGTAGAGCCATTACCGATAAGAACATCGACATCGTTCTTATCACTGTCAAGAAGTCTAGGTGCTTTCCTCGTCATTCCATTAGGACCATTTACTTTCCTTTTAATGACGATAGCAGGACCCTCTTCCATTTCACGAATGCTATGTCCACGAGAAGCAAAATCTTTTGCTACCTCTTCATCAACAACTAAGTTGATAGTGTACATAGGCTCGAATGTAGTATTAGGCTGTCTAACAGAAGCCCAATACGCAGTACCTTCTACTATCATATTACGATTCCTCCGATTATGAAGTTAATAGAAATGTGGGTTTTAGAGTTCCCCACCCACCGAGGGGACCATTTATTTGGATTGGTTGCGACTAATGGAGATAGACGAGGGTAATATACATCAACCAATGCTCTAGTCATTACCTTGTCCTCGATTTCCATTAGTAAAATTTAGTTGATTACTTTGAGAATGTCAAGCACTTAATACTTGATTTATCATTTCATCAACCAACCCAAAGTGTTCTTTATTAAAATATAAAATAATATTACCTTGTTCTGTGTATTGTGTTTTCCAAGTAGGTCTAGTTTTTACTTCTGGAAAAACATCTATCATCATAGTAGTAAATAAATTTACTTGCTCTCTAGTTAAACGATAAGCTACCTGTGGTGAGCTATCCATTTCATCATATTTAAAATCGCCTATATATCCTGTTTTATTCATTAGTGTATCTTTCCTTTATCTTTTAAGTTATTTTCTAGGTCTAAATATTCTGTGACATGTTTTTTTAGTTTCCTTAGATTTTCTAAAGAACCACTACCTTCAAATCTTCTACCAGTTTCTTCTTCTACTATCTCTAGCACTTCTTCAACTGCTATCATATCAACCATGTTGTCTAATACTTCTAGCTCAGATTCTCCAAAGTTTTTTAGTTCCTCTTCTTGACCATCAATTATTACCTTTACTAGGTAAGTTTTTATGTTTAGCATAATACATCATCTCCTCATATGTCTCTATCTCCGGACATTGTTTTAACCATTTCATTACAAACTTATCTGTCATAAAAGACAGATTCATTTTACCATTAGCATAGACATGGGTTTGGTCCGGCATTAAAGAACTAATGTTCTCTAAGCTAACCTTATCTTGCTCGTTGTCAGGTAGTAAAGTTCTAAACCATTCCAACTGAATTTGTTTTACTTTTCTTCTTAACCTTTTAACTTTCTTGTTGTTCATCTGTATAATCTTTTAACTTCCAAATAACAAAGTCTTTGAAAGCATTTTTGAATGCCTCCATATCCCAACCTCTACGACTGTGATAACAAAATTCATATATCATGTTATCATTAACAGCAAATCTATTATTAGTTGCTTTCATTCTTTCCCTGATACAATCAGGTGTTATAGCCCAGATAACGAGAGCTTTATTATCTTCCTCCCACTTAACTAGGCTATCCCAATCTACATCTAATTTTTTTCTCTTAGAATCAAATTTAGTCATAGACTAATCATAACACTTCTTCAAATGCTCTACAAGAATGTTGAAGAATACAATCATAGTTAAATCGTTTACACGAATCTCCATTTAACTCAGTACCTATAAGGTGATTATTATGAAGTTCCTCAACAGATACAACCCTTTGACTTTCTTCATATTTCTTACCTGTTGAAGGCAGGTGTTCAACAAGTTTCCTATAAACAAAACTTAATCTTACACCTGTATCTCTATTGTATAAACAATAAGCCATAGCCTTTTGGTCATTACTCATCATCTAACACCTCCACAATATCTGTAACATAAATGCTTCCAACCTCATCAAAAAGTCCTATATCAGAACCCTTGACATCTACTAACAAGACATTTTTAAAGCCTTTACCTTGCTTAATGCTTTCCATAGCAGTAGCACGAGTAGGTGTACCTAATTGATTAGTAATCAACTTAGTACCCTTACGAATATTTTCAAAATTTCTTATCATAATCCCTCCAAATAATTATCATAATAAGTCTCAATTAATGCCCAATTAGCTCGGTATAAATCCCATGAATCATAAATATGTTCATCGTAATTTAACCTCTGCTCATCGCACAGTTCTTGAGATAGTGGATTTTTACAACTCCCACCACACAGTTGTTTGTAAAAGTCATTTAAGAAATTTACAAAGTGATTACGAGCTTTATCATCTTTTACCAACTTGTGATAGAAAGGTGATATTCTCCAATCATATCTCCTCATGAAGTAAATATCCTTCTGAGGTGTTCCAGCTCTTTTTACTTTTGTTGTAGGCACAAACTTTGCACCCCAACCTTTTTTAGGTCTTGGCATTTTCTTTACCTCCCCATCTCCACTCTGATGGAGATACATCAGGATTTTTTAGACATCTCCAATCTCCATCATTATAGTCAACTTCTTCTGTATCACCACCACCTGAAGTATATATATCCTCTGCTTCTTCATAAGAATTAGCCAAGATATAAGTTTCTTCTGTAACTTCTACAGTTCTAGTAAATACATATTCTTTCTTCTTACTCATTTTCTTCCTCCTCAAAATCTCCTGTCACATCTACTTGGCAATCATCNCCATATTCNGTGCCATNATAAATGCCAACAATTTTAATCTTATTTAAGATTTCATCATCTGTAAATCTTTCATTAGACCAATCAACATAACCTGTTAAATTTTTATATGAGTAAGGAATCCATGTTTCTCCATAGACATTTCTAACTTCTTCGTCAGTTAATTTTACATTTGATGTAATCTGATATCGCCTAACATCTTGAGAATACTCTTCAATTTCGTAAACATATTCTTTCTTCTTACTCATTTTTTCTCCTTACTATTAAATGGTTTAAGATTTCTAACATAGTTTATCCTATCGACAACTTGCTCTAAACTCTGGTGACCTTGAACATCATAAGGTTCACCATCTTCAAATTCTGGAACAGGAAAAAACTTACCATCAGGACTACGAATAGCAGTCTCAGCAGTAAAACTACATAAGAACAAACCATGATTCTTTCTTCTCAAATCAAGTTTAAATTGATTAGAGCAATAGTTATACTCTCCAAACTGCACAGAAATAGTCCAACCATTTTCAAAAGTTAGTTGAAACCCTTGACCATAATTACGACCATTCTTTTTAGTATGATTTATCATGAAGCCATACTCTTTATTTTTCTTTCGTTTAGCTAAACCCTCATAAGTATTAGCTTTACGATTGATAACAGATTCCCATACTGATTCTATTACATTTTCATTTTTCATTTTATTTAACCTCCTTAAAATGAATTACAAATCCAGTAGTATCTTTTCGTGCCTTACCTTTTGCACGAAGTCCAACTACAACATTTGTCTCGTCTAAAAATCGCAAGTCATGTTTATCACCATCTATAACTTGCACACCTTTAAATTCTTTGGGTAAGTCATGATTGAACACGACAGCTACATTCATACCCTTGTCTAGTGCAGTATCAAAGTATTCAGCATACTTAGGATTAAAAGCTGAATAGCTCCATGTTAAATTATAGTTTGGAATATCAGCTATCTTTCTTGTAGGTATCTTGGTGTAGTCATAGAATTGAACACTAGGAAAGTGTTCAAACAAAGTTTGACCTAGATACTTTTTATACTCCCATTGTATGTCTGAAGTACCATTGAGCCTAACAGCAGGTTTCCTATCATGTCTAGCACAATGTCTAACAAACTTAGAAATATCTTTATACAGTTGCTCAATGAAACTAGGCTCATCATTTAAAAACCAATTAGTCTTTTTAAGACGACCTCTTTGCACAACATTCATACCACCTCGACCAGCAGTATTAAGGCAAGGTGCTTTACACCCAGCTATATCTTGGAATGGACATATCCTCGTATTGACTGGGGACATATACATTATCGCTGTAAGATACTCGGATATCTTATCAGATTTTGCAGTTTTAAAGTTTCTGCCAACATTTAACAACTTATACATATTACCCTCCTAAAAGTTGTTTCTTAAAACTTGTATGCTAATCCAGACACAATGACATCTTCAGGATTAGAACTAAACCCATAATCTTTCCACCACCCTTTTGGTTTCTTGTAGCTACCTGTTTCTTTCATAGCCTTATAACTAGCTTCGTTCCTAGCTATGAACCTCCAATAAACAAAAGCATGATTAACAAATAGTTTTAAAGATAGCTTCTTGCTACATTTCTTTTCAAGTTCATGCCATCTTAAGACTACCCACTTTCTACCAACTGCTATATTACATAGCTTTTCACCCTCTGGTGTAGGGAAACGACAAGTATAGTTGTCTCCTGATTTTGGGTTCAATAAATAATTTTGTAATTCTTTTGAATTTCTTTCTAACATTTCTACCTCCATTAAAGACGAGCAACTAGATACAATATAAGTTTTTCTACCTATATAGTTAGTTCATGCCCATTACTAACTTATATAAAACTTATAAAGTAAGGATATCTAGTTGCCCTGTGACAAATTGTGACTAGAACAATCTAAGGAGTTATATGAAATATATTTAAGTTAATGTTCTCCTAGCTTGTCCTAGCCACAAACCTTATGTTCAGTGCTAGTTTTTTATTTGTTTGAGACGTTGAAACTAGCAAAACAGTTGCCTCGCAAATTGTGGCTTTTAGTTTTAAGTCTATCTAAACCTCCACGCAATGTGGGAAATCGGACTAGATACTTGCACTTTTTAAGTCGTCTAACAGTCAGTATCAATACTGTTAGGAAGACTTTTAGGTAGTCGCATGGTGGTTTAGTTCTCATTTGCGTTTTATCCTTAACCTTACTTCGTCACTCTATATAAAATAGCTTAGACTTCTAGGCTTTTACAAAGGCTCACTCCTACCTAAACTTTTTAATCGACCTTAATAAAACTCACTAGAGCTTGTTCAAGACAATCAATAATCTCTATATCTTTAAAACCTCTATCTGGGTCATAATCTATATTAGTAAAAGCTATCTCTAATGCTTCTCTAACCACAGCTTGAAACTGTCTTTCTGATAGTCTAGCAGTAATGTTATTCATACTACTCATCTGCTCAGAAAATAAATCTATCCATGTTTCTCCAGAATGGTCTTTATCATCTACTATATCCCAAGTCATTTTACCCTCCTTAGTTCTCTGCGTTGTTCAACATACTTTCTAACAAGAAAGTCTTTATTATCAGCAACATACTCAGCAAAGTCTTTTCTTGTATCTTGCTCACTGTAAGTGACTTTCTCATGACAATACTCATTATAAATCTTTAGAAAGAACAAATCAATCTGTCTGTTTTTCATAAAGTATATCCTCCATAAGTTCATGTATAATATCTTCAGCTCCACTATCAAAAAAGTATCTAACAATATTATCATCTAATTGTGTTGTTCTCATGATACTAGGTCTAAGGACATTAGACTTTTCATATACTTCAGGCTCTAACTCATCAACTTTAGCTAACAGCTTTTGTTCCTGTGCTATAGTCATTTGATAAGCAATCTCTATCGGAGCTTCAGGGTGGTCAAAGTTTGTCCAATAACCCTTATAGCCTGTGGTATATCCTACATTTCTACTCATTATTTACCTCCTCTAAATCTTCGTGGTCTGTCCCTTCTGCAATAAAAGAAACATCATGTTCTCTTTTTAACTGAAACAATTTCACAGAGCCATCATCATTTAAAAGTTCATTACCATCTTCGTCTTTCTTGCAAAATTGTATATCCCACACACATATATCTAAATCTCTACTCATCTTCTTCTCCTTCTATATGTTCCATGAACTCAGGATTATCTAGCCAAAGTTCATCAATTCTATCGTTATCAATTACTGCTTTTTTCAGCTGTATTGTTCTACCATATCCATCAACAACTGTGTTGCCAGCCTCATCAAGTGTTTTGATGATACCTGTATCTAAATAGTCACTAACGAAACCTCTACCAACAGAGCCTTCTAATTGTAAGAAAGTGCCTTTGTTATAAAAATCTAATGCTCTCTCATATACACTCATTTTTCCTCCTCTAAAATAAAACGATATTTTTCTATGTTATTTTCAATTATTGTAATCTGGTCTTGTAAATGCTTAATATCTTTTTCCAGTTCATTAAAATCTATTTCATATTTATTATTTAAAATATCATCTTCATCAACTGCAACATCATCAAGCAAACAAGCAACAGATATACTTGCTTTTTTAACTGCTTCTAATAATTTACTCATTATTCCCCCTCACTATTAAACCAAACTGCAAAACCTACTGCTATTGATACAAACAGTAAGAACAATACTATTATCTCAGCACTCATCATTCTGCTCCTTTATTTTAGACCTATCATGATTAGTAATATCAATCAAAGTATCGTTAATTACTTTGGTGAGTAATGGATTTACATAAGACAACTGTGTTATGTTGTTAATGTAAGTCACATCAAACTCGCCCTCTTTCCTAGTTTTAGGCTTACTCATTTCTCCTCCTTAAGTTCTAGTATAGAAACTAACTGTGCCTCTAACACTTCATTAAAATTGTAGTTAATAACAACATTCTTACCAACAAAATTATCAAAGTCATATTCATATGCCACTTGAGAATCTTTAGGTGTATCAACAGTACCATTGGTAGTATGTATTCGATACTGAGGATTACCATTAAGGGAGTTCTCAAGTCTTTGAACTCCCTTAACGAATGTAGCTACCATAGTGGTATCTAATGTCATTTCTCCCCCTTTAATTCTTTCAAAGCATTACTCACATCTAAGTTTGTAATCATAGCAATTCTTTTTAGACTATCTGAACTACTTTCGACTTCATCTAGGAACCAAGATTGTTTATCAACTAAGACCTCAATAAACTTTTCAAGAGCTTCAACTTTATCCTGTAGTGTTTCAAAGTCAGCTTTTAATACTGCCACCTCTGCCTCTGTTTCTTGCTCAATACTAGATTCTTGTGTTGCTTCTATATCATTTACTCTATTTAGTAAATCTTCTACATCAGTAAAGACATCAGTATTATCAATGCCTTTTGCAACTAGACTAGGTAGTACATCATCAGCATATTCTTCAACTGCACTAGTAATATCGTTAGAATATTTCTCATCAATACCATCACTAAGTTGAGTTTCAAGTTCATATTCTAAATTACTTTGAATATCACTACTTTTATCTTCAACTATCTCATCTACTTTCTCATCAATAGTATCAGCATAATCATCATGAAGTAAATCAAATCTTACTTCAAGTTTATTTATCCCTAACCAACTTTTAATAATATTGGTTAAGCTACGAAGTCCTGTATAAACATACAGAAAGTTTTTTACTTTATTCATAAATCCTCCATTAGATTTAGGTTAATTGAGAAGTTTAATGAGTTTTCTCAGCTCCAAACTTGTTAGTCTGTTAAAGTATTACAGTTGCCTACAATCTCAGCATACTTTTGAGCAGTCTGTAATATCCAAAGATTATCACTAATTAAGGTTTTTCTTTGTGAATTATCACAACAACAAACAGCAGTGTGTATATCTGCCATAGCTTTAGCTATCGCTTTAGCTCTAGTATCTACCATACCACTATCCATTAGATACATAGCAAATTTATCTCCACTTGCTACACCATAGTCTTTTACATTATCGTTTTGCATACTTCCTCCTTATTTTGTATTGCTTTTGTTAATGCTCTTCTAACTGATATTTTCAGTTTTTGTAATCGCAGGGTATCTCCTGAATTTTTGATATATTTAGAAATTGACATTTCTGGGCTATTAATAAGTCTACTTAATATCCAATGAAGCATTTCTAAATCTATATCATCTAAGTTTTCTAATTCATATTTTTCCATAATTTCTCCTTAAAAAATTAAAATTAAAATTAAAAGTCTTTGACGACTTGGCAAACATTGTGGCACACCAAGCCGACAAAGGCAAGACTATCTTAGGGATAATCTAATTACTGTTAAAAATACTTCTATCTACTAAACAGAATAGATATTTGTTTTCTCTTTCATTTATTGCTACCTCTTCGTCTTGTAAAAATCTATCATTTTCCCAACGATTTTCAAAAACATAAGGGTCATAATATTCATCACCATACTCTTCTAAAAGTTTAGCAATTTTCTCGTTAATCTCCTTTACTAATGGATTAGTAAAGTTATTTAATACTTTTTTATTTTTCATAATTTCTCCTTAAAAAATTAAAATTAAAATTAAAAGTCTTTGACGACTTGCCAATATTGTCTCATGGCAAGTCCACAAAGGCAACAGGTTCTTAGAGATAATCTAATTACTGTTATTTATTTAACTCGTCTGATTAAGTATTGGACATACTCATAATCTCTACGACCATAATTTGTAGAGCTAATCAAGGCAAGAACTTGTTTACCTTTCTTGAACAACTGCCATATCTCTCGTTTACTATCATATTTCTCAAACAAATAGAATCCCTCAACATTCAGGGCATGGACAGCATCTTCGTAAGTATTATATTTTTTCAAACTTAACATAAAATCTCCTTAAAATTTAAAAGTTTAAATCAATCAAAGTCTGAGACTTCGACTGACCTAACATCATGGCACAGCAAAACCGAAAAGGCAAGACCATCTTAGATATAATCTAATTAGATATATTTAATTAAAAATATAATTAAACATAATAAATATTATGCGTAGTTTTAATAAGTTATTTTTATTATTTACAACTTATTAACAGTAAAATTAAAGTTATCCACAGTTTATTAACAACTTATTAACAGCTTATCCACAGTTTATATACAAGCTCCATCAATACTTCGCCCTCAATACTTCGCCCATAATATTACAGCAAAATTAATTTAGCTTATTAATTAACTTACGAAGTATAATTAAGATAATTTAGGGTGGGGTGATTCCATTAATAAAGTATTTGAGGCTTATTTACCTACCACCTACCCTCCCTCTAGAAATACAGAGGGTTTTTTTGGCTTGGGTTTGGCATTTAAGGGATAAAAAAAACCCTCTGTATTTCTACAGAGGGTTAAAAAATCTAGGATTATTTTCGATTCTTTAAATATAAAGTTATCGCATCTTTATATTGTTTTGGAAGAACCTTGATATCCTTAGAAAACAACAAGTTAGCTTGTTCTTTTGTAAAAAGATTGGCTTTCTTGGTTTTCTTTGGATTGGCAAAAGTGCTTAGACAACCAAAAACTTGTCGTTCTAAAGCGAAATTCTTTTTGCCTCTAACCCAAGAGAACTTTTTAGCAAGAGCAGAGATTTGTCTCTCACTTGCAGGGTCTTTAGGATTTTTAATGACATACTTAGGCATTGTTGACCTCCTTTAAAAATTGGTTAAGTTCATTCTCAAATCTTTGATTTGAGGATTTAACATAGACATTGGTCACATCGGTTTGCTTTGCAAACTGAAGTGCGTTTTGTTTGCTGAGAAACTCAGCAACACCTTTCGGTGTGATAAAATGCGTAATGATTTCTTCCATTTTTCCTCCTTAGAATAGTTAAAATCGCTTTAGCGACACATTGGCACAAACTATGGCTTGTGCAATAATGGGGTATTTTGACTATTCTAAGGAAACGGAAAAATGAGATGAAATCGTGGAGAGATTTTATCCACCTAAAGGTGACAAAACCCTTCAGAGATGAGACCAATGTCTATGTTATAGAACTTACAATTTTTAAAGGAGTCGACAAAAAATGCAAAAGACCCTGCAAGTGAGAGTAAGAAGCTCTTCAGCTAAAAAGTTATCGCAGGGGTAGAGATGCAAAAAAATGAAGGTTTTGAACGACAAAGTTTTTGTGCTTGTCTTGCACTTTTGCCGAGACGAAGAAGACCATAGAAAACAACTTTTTCAGAAGAATAAGATAACTGATTGGCTTTCAGGTTATCATGGTTCGTCTCGCCCAAAACAATTAAATACCTGCGATAACTTTAAAGGAGCCGAAAATAATCCTAGATTTTTTAGAACTCAATAGACACATACTAGGTGGGTAGCAACTTCAAACATAATATAACCTGCCAAGTCACTATCAAAAACTAATCTGTTCTTTCCGTTATGTCTACAAAGATACTCATAAGTCTGACAAGATTTTGTCAACTAGACATAACTCAAAGAAGTGCTTTTGCACCGACTAGCTATTCTCAGTGACTTGGCAGACTTTACTATAACTTGAAGTTGCTCTTAGGTGGCTCAAATACAGGGTATGCAGGGTGCCACCCCACCCACCTAGTATATATATGTACTGCTTACACATAATTACCCAAAAGGCATGTAAACCAGTGCCGGACAATATGGTTTATTTAATATATAAAAGGGGGTTTATTTTGATTAAAAAAACTATCTAGATTTTGATTAGTTTTATAGACTATATAGTAGTAAATTGTGTTGGTGAGGGGGTATTCACCGGGGTGCATCGTTACCACTCATTATACAGATGAGATTTAGGTTTGTCAAGAAATTTATTTGACATTATTTAATCCCATCCCTATAATAGAAAACATGAGTATTCTTCCTGTCGAAAAAAGAAATAGACAACTTACAGAAAAACAACAAAAGTTTTTAGATAATTTAGTTACAACTGGGGGTAATCCTAAACAGGCTGCTCAGTTAGCTGGTTATTCTGAGAACTATCATCAAGTATTAAGGTCCCTCAAAGATGAGGTTTTGGCTTTAGCCGAGGATGTGTTGGTACAACATGCTCCTCGTGCTGCGTTTAAATTAATTGAAGTTATGGATTCTGATAAACCTATAGCTCAAGCTAATAATAAACTACAAGCTGCTCAAACTTTACTTGATAGAGTAGGTATTGCTAAAACAGATACCTTAAATGTTAATCATCAAGCTAATAATGGTATCTTTATTATGCCTGATAAAAAAGAAATAATTATAGAAGCAGAACGACATGAAGATATTCCTGACTGAAATAGACGACCCTTTTAACGATAAAAAATATGTGGGTCCTTATATAAAAGCTTTATCAATAGAAGAAGCACAAAAAATAGCTTATGAAAATGAGTTAGTTTTAGTTGGTGAGTTGCATGAATTAATAGTAGATGAGGAAGAAAAGAAACACACTTTGCACTGATGGCTAAAAAGAAAGACCCAAGATTAGAAAGAGCAGGAGTTAGTGGTTATAATAAACCTAAAAGAACTCCGAAACACCCAACTAAGTCACATGTAGTTGTGGCTAAAGAAGGCGATAAAATTAAACTTATTCGTTTTGGTCAGCAGGGCAAAAAGGTGGGTACCTTAAAAGGTACAGCTGGTAAACCTAAAAAAGGTGAATCAGCTCGTATGAAAGCAAAAAGAAAATCTTTTAAAGCTCGACATGCTAAAAACATTAAAAAAGGTAAGATGTCAGCAGCATGGTGGGCAGATAAAGTTAAATGGTAAATATTATGTTAGATAAAATATTAGAATGGTTAGGTTTTATCTGGGTTAGAAATAGAGACTCAAGAGGTCGCTATGTTCCGGATAAAAAAAATACTAAGTTTAGAAATGAAGCATGGAGACTTAAAAGAAAATAATGCCTCAAATAAATAGCGAAGAACAACCAATAAAGTTTAAATCAGGTACAATAGCTGGTAAAGGTTCTAAACCTAGACCCGGAATATATACAAAGGAGTATAGAGATAATTTTGATAAAATATTTGGAGTAAAAGATGCCAAGAAAAGCAAAGAAAAAAAGTAAGTCTCGTGTCAACGAAGCTGGTAATTACACCAAGCCGAGTATGCGTAAGAGGCTTTTCCAGAAGATTAAAGCCGGTTCTAAAGGTGGTAAACCCGGTCAGTGGTCAGCTCGAAAAGCCCAGCTTTTAGCCAAAGAATATAAAGCTAAAGGTGGAGGCTATAAATAATGTCTCGTAGTGCAGCTCAAAGAGCAGCTATTGCGATAGCAAAAAAGAAATCAGGAAAGTATAACAAAGCAGGAAAAAGGACAGCACCATATGCCAGACCCAAAAAAAGGAACAGGAAAAAAACCAAAAGGTAGTGGTCGTAGGTTATATACTGACGAAAATCCTAAAGATACAGTTAGTATAAAGTTTGCTACTCCAGCAGATGCTAGAGCAACTGTTGCTAAAGTTAAGAGAATAAGAAAACCTTATGCTCGTAAAATACAAATACTTACTGTTTTAGAACAACGAGCCAAAGTTGCAGGTAAGAATGAACAAGCAAGAATAGCTAAAAAAGGCAAAGAAGCTATAAGAAAAAAACATAAAGGAAAAAAATAATGGCATTAAAAAAATCACAAAAAAGTTTAGTAGAGTGGGGTAATCAAAAATGGCGAACTAAGTCAGGTAAACCTTCTGCTAAAACTGGAGAACGATATTTACCAGAAAAAGCTATTAAATCTTTAACAGCAGCTGAGTATGCAGCTACTACTAGAAAGAAAAGAAAAGATACTAAAAAAGGTAAACAGTTTTCTAAGCAACCTAAAAGAATTGCTAAAAAAACTAGAAAGTATAGAAGATAAAATGATGATGCTACCAGATGGTTATATTAAAAGGACCACATCAACTATACCTTTTGGCTATGAGTTGTCTGATATAAAAGGTTATTTAAAACCTATACCAGAACAATTAAAAAACTTACAAGAAGTTTCACAAATGGTAGTAGATGAACAAATTAGTTTAGGTGTAGCTGTTGATTGGCTAGAAGAAACAACAGATAGAAAGATGTCGAGAATGGGTCTTAAAAAGTATATAGATAAAAATTATGGCACAAGACAAGAAAGATTGGGAAGTTAACCCAAATGATTACTTGACAAACTCAGATGGCACCTTTATAATAAAGAAGGATGGAACACCACGCAAGAAAGGTGGTAGACCAAAAGGAAGTTTAAATAAACTTACTGAAGAAGTAAAAGTTAAAAATAAATTAACTAAGAAGTTAAAAGATAAAAAACATAATGTCGATAAACTTCGTAGAAAACTTACAAGGGCAGAAAAGTCCTTAACAGAACAAAAGAAGATATTAACAGAAAATGTTCTTACTGAGTCAGAAGTACAAAAGATTCCTGACATTGTACAAGAACATTTAGATAATACAGGTTCTCATGTGGCTTTTATGCCTAATGAAGGACCACAAACAGAATTTTTAGCTGCTCCAGAAAAAGATGTTTTATATGGTGGTGCAGCAGGTGGTGGCAAAAGTTTTGCAATGCTAATAGACCCACTAAGGTATTGTCATAAGAAAGCTCATAGAGCTTTAATACTTAGAAGAACAATGCCAGAGCTTCGAGAGCTAATAGATAAATCTCGTGAGATATATCCAAAAGCTTTTCATGGAGCTAAATTTAAAGAAGTTGAGAAAGTATGGACCTTTCCCAGTGGAGCTAAAGTAGAGTTTGGTTTTTTAGAAAAAGAATCAGATGTCTATAGATACCAAGGACAAGCATATTCTTGGATAGGTTTTGATGAGATTACTCATTTACCTACAGAGTTTGGTTGGAATTACTTGGCATCTCGTTTAAGAACGACAGACCCTGAAATAGAAACCTATCTCAGATGTACTGCGAACCCCGGTGGTTCTGGTGCAAGTTGGGTAAAAAAACGATATGTAGAATCTGGGGAACCAAATACAACTTTTATGGGTTCTGATGGTCTAACAAGAAAATTTATTCCTGCTAGACTTTCTGATAACCCCTTTCTCGCTGAAGATGGTAAGTACGAAAAGATGTTGCTTTCGTTACCTCCAACTCAAAGAAAGCAACTTCTTGAAGGAAACTGGGATGTTGCAGAAGGTGCAGCTTTTGCTGAGTTTGATGTAGGCTTACATGTAATACCACCTTTTGAAATACCAGTTTGGTGGGAAAGAGTAAAAGCGATTGACTATGGTTACTCTTCTGAATCATGTTGTTTATGGGGAGTAGTTAACCCAGAAGATAAAACTCTTATAATATATAAAGAGTTATATCAAAAAGGTTTAACAGGTGAAGCTTTAGCTCAACGCATACATGAACTAGAAGAGAATGAAACAAGGTCTATTCCGGGTGTGTTAGATACAGCAGCTTGGGCTAAAACAGGTTATTCTGGTCCTACTATAGGTGAAATGTTAATAAAAGCAGGACACAAATTAAGAAGAGCAGATAAGAACAGAGTTGCTGGAAAAGTACAAATACATGAGTATTTAAAAACTACACCTTCAGGTAGACCAAGGTTACAGATTTTTAATAACTGTGTAAACTTAATACGAGAGTTACAAAGTTTACCTTTATCAAAATCTAACTCAGAAGATGTAGATACTCACGCATCAGACCACGCATATGATGCCTTAAGGTATATGATTATGAGTAGACCTAAACTTGATAATCCATTTGAAAGAATGGCTAGAATAAAAGGTGAAAGAAACTTTAATCCAGCAGACTCAACATTTGGATATTAATAGATGGAAGAAGATAACAATAATAGTTTTTTAAACGCAGACAACATATATGAAGATGTTGAAGGCGAATCTGGCAAGAATTTAAATCTTATACCAGACCAAAAAATAAATTTAGTTGGCTTAGTACAAAGTCGTTTTGCTTTAGCAGAAGAAGCTAGAGACTCAGATGAAACAAGATGGCTAGAAGCTTANGAAAACTATAGAGGTATTTATGGTAAAAGAGTTAANTTTAGAGAATCAGAAAAGTCTAGAGTTTTTGTNAAAGTTACAAANACAAAAGTATTAGCTGCTTTTGGTCAATTAGTAGATGTTCTTTTTGGCACCGGTAAGTTTCCTATAGGTATTAGTGAGACTAAAATATCTGAAGGTGAAAAAGAAAATGCTTACTTAGATACACAAAATCCTCAACCGGGTCTTGAAATGTCTCAGCCTGAAATGTTACCAGATAATATTGGTAATCAAATAGGTGGACCTTTTGATGTTGGTTTTGAGGGTGATGGTAAAATTTTAAAGCCCGGAGCTACTTTTGGCGATGGCATATTTGATGAAGATGAACAATCTTTAGAAGATAAAGTAGAAGACTTAGGTTTATTACAAGAAGGATTAAGTCCTAATCCACAAACACCTGAGTTATCTCCAGCACAAAAAGCTGCGAGAAGAATGGAAAAATTAATCCATGACCAAATAGAAGAATCAAATGGTTCTTCAGAAATGAGAAGTGCTTTATTAGAATCAGCACTTTTAGGAACAGGAATTATTAAGGGTCCTTTTAATTTCAACAAAACTCTTAATAATTGGCAAATGAATGAAATGGGTGAAAGACAATATTCACCTGTGCATGTTAGAGTTCCCAGAATAGAATTTGTTAGCTGTTGGGATTTTTACCCAGAACCCGGAGCAACAAATGTTGAAGAATGTGAATATGTAGTGCATAGACACAAACTAAATACTTCACAACTTAGGGCATTAAAAAATATGCCTTACTTTGATAAAGAAGCTATTAGAGAATGTATTCAAGGTGGACCTAACTATATTGAAAAAGACTTTGAGAGTCAGTTAAGAGAGGATTACGATACTGACGAAGCATACGCAAACTCATTTGAAGTCTTAGAATATTGGGGGATTATGGATGC
>FUFK010037977.1_pt1 | contig 28758 bp, 31 predicted proteins | sample 1021851 | NCBI WGS metagenome assembly FUFK01 (sample SAMEA51879418, study PRJEB19060) | metagenome
GGACTCGAACCTTCACAGCTTGCACTATTGGTTCCTAAGACCAACGCGTCTACCAATTCCGCCACTCGCCCAAATTTATGCTGTTTTATATAGTATTGATCTAATTTGTCCAATCAGAATAATAGTGTAAAAGGATATAAATATATAAAAAAATGATAGTTTCACCCTGTATAAGCATTTGCAAAATGGATCCTGTAACTGGATATTGTTATGGCTGTGGAAGAAATAATGATGAAAAGAAGATTTGGAAAGACCAGAATACCAAAGATGAGTGGAAAAAACAAAATTTAGAAGATATTAAGAAGAGAATGCAAGGATGGCAGCTAGAAAGTTTCAAAGAATCTTATGAACATAAAAAAAATAACGGTATGTCGTTATTTAAAAAGAAGCAACTAAATGACTCAGACTAGATTAGTAGTAATAATTTATATAATTGGAATTCTTATTGGAGCATTTTTTTTTGATTTGTGGGGTGCTGAAACTAGTGCTATCAAAAGTTTGGCAGCAATGTTTTGGACAGCATTATTACTTATAGCTATTGTATTTGCTGATAAAAAAAAGGAATAATTAATCTTTTTGTATTAGTTCACTTATAAATAAGTCTCCATTACCGTCTTCTACTGCTTTTTTGTAAAAAGATTTTTTTACATCAGCTAATTTTTCTGCATTACCTAAATCTTTTAGCATTTCATGGATATAAGTAAGATCTTTCAAGGTATTGGAAGTTGAAAATTTAAATCCTGTATAATCATCTTTAAGCACATTATCAAAAATTCTATTTAAAGCTGTTGAGTTTCCAGATCCTAATTTTGCTACTGCAAAAAGTTTTTCTAAATCAATATCTAATTTTTTTGCGCTCTTGATGAATTCAATAACATTTGTTGCGGTACCGAGTGACAAAAAATTATTTAATAACTTTGACTTTGCTCCTTTACCCACTTCTCCAAAATGGAAATAATCTTTACAAAAAGTTTTTAAATAAACTTCAGATTTTTTAAAATTTTCCTCTGATGCTCCGACAATACCTCCACAAACACCTTCTTCTGCCTGAACGGGACCTCCCATCACAGGGCATTCAATGTAGTTAATTTTTTGTTTTGAAAAAATCTGTTCCATTTGAATAGATCCATTTTGGTTATGTGTTGTAACATCAATAATTAATGTATTATCTTTTAGTAAAGCTGAGACTTTTTCAGCAATACTTAGGGCGATTGGTGTATTAGTTACACAAAGAAATAATGCATCTAAATTTTTTTCACACAATTCGTTATAAGATTTTACCTCAATAGCACCATCACTTACAATCTTGTCTATCGGTGCCCTTTTTTTGTTTGCAANAACAAATAAGTTATTTCCTTTTTTTAAAATATTTTTGGCTATCCCATAACCCATATAACCAACACCAATAAAACCTACATTCATAATCTAAGTCAATTATAGTATAAGACTTAGAGATTAAAAATTAATATTTATGACTAATGATTTTAAAAAACTTGAAACTTTGATAGTTAGCTGCAAAAAATGCCCTAGGTTGGTGAGTTTTAGAAAAAAGATAGCTAAAGAAAAAAGAAAACAATTCATAAATGAAAAATATTGGGGAAAACCAATAACAGGGTTTGGTGACCCAAAAGCTAGAATTTTATTTGTTGGTTTAGCGCCAGCTGCACACGGTGGCAATAGAACTGGTAGAGTTTTCACAGGAGATAGATCGTCTGATTTTTTATACAAATGTCTTTATAAAGCAAAGTTATCTAACCAGCCAAATTCAGACCACAGAAATGACGGACTTAAATTGAGAGATATATTTATAACTACTGCTTTAAAATGTGTTCCGCCTGGAGACAAGCCAACAAAAAAAGAGTTAAACACTTGCTTTAAATATTTTAATAAAGAAATTAAATACTTAGAAAATTTAAAGATTATTGTTGCACTTGGTAAAATAGCTTTTGATGCTTGTATACAATTTTATAAAAAATATTACAAAATTGATCCAAATATTAAATTTGGGCATAGTAGATTCTTCAAACTCCCAAATAATATTTTATTGGTAGGTTCTTATCATCCAAGTCCAAGAAATGTAAATACAGGCAGAATTGATGTAAATAAAATGACTAATTTATTTATTAAAGTAAAAAATACTATTTAATTAATTTTTCTTTGAGTTTTTCAGGCATTTTGGTTGGTTTGCCGTCTTTATTAATTGTAGCTAAATGAACATCTGCAGTTAAAATTAAATTATCTTTTACAAAAATATCTTGCTTCATTTTAATTGACACATTCTTTACTTCTACAATTTCAGAAAAAATATCAAGTTTATCCTCTAACCTTGAAGGTTTTATAAAATTTAAATTACAAGATTTAACAATTATATATATCCCATAATTTTCTTTCAGGTTAGAATTTGTAAAGTTTACAGAGGCTATGGCATCAGTTCTAGCACGCTCTATAAATTTTAAATAATTTGCGTAATAAACTACTCCACCAGCATCTGTATCCTCATAATACACATTAAAGCTTGATTTAAATTTTTTCATAAAAATAATAATATCAAAGTGAAAATAATTTTATACAAATGATAAATACAATATGAAAATTTATATAATTTGGTTAATTGGTGTTATATTATGGAATTTCGGATATCCAGAAGCCGCTCCAATCCTTGATGTTTTGGCTGCAATAATACTGTCTTTATTAAGTTTTGGTTTAAAAAAGTATCTTAATTAAAATTTTACTCAGAGGAAAAAAAAATATTTTGGTAATAACTAACTGCGGTTAGTTTTGAATTATCGGTATCTGCCATAATTGCAATTCCTGAAAGCTCTTCAACGTCTAAATCATGAAATTTTTTAAAATCTTCCTTCACATTAGCTCTTACTGTAACCCATTCATTTAAATTTGACTTTGTTGAAGCCAGAACGCTATCGATAGATTTCTTTGTATAAGGGCTGGGCCATGTTTCTCCTACATTTGAATTGCTTGAAAAAACATAGTTTATGGCTCTATTTGATAGTGGTGTTGCGCCAGTTTTTTTGATTACAAAAACTCTAGCAGCAAAATCATGACCTTTTTTGGTATTTTCCTTTATACCTTTAAGATCTTTTTCAATCTTCCAAGTAATATTTATAAAAGGGGTTTTGTCTAAGTTAATTTTTATTTCTTTTCCCACTCCTGAAGCTGCATTTACTGCTACTGCCTTTAAATAATTTCCGTTCTCATTATTTCCAATAGAATACAATGTTTTTGCATCAGCTCCTCTTACTTTTCTGACTTCTAATGAATTTAATTCCTCCTCAGTAAAATCGAAAACCATTAGTTTTTCGGCACAAACCGAGGATATCAATAAAAAATAAATTGTTATTATTTTGATAATTTTTATAAACACTCGTTTCATATAATTAACTATTTTTAATTATCAACTATAATTTAAAATTTACCTTTAAGGTAAAAGAACAATTTTTGGTGAAGAACAGGTTCCGTCATGAATTTGTTTAAAGGCCTCTGCGCCTTTCTTTAATTCCCTATATTCTATCCAATCTAGTTTGCCAATTTTTCTATCAGCTAAAATTTTGATTGTATGTTCAAAATCTTTATTAGTATAACAATATGTACCAATAAAAGTTACCTCTTGAAGAGTTGCTTTTCTAAAATTAAACTGTCCTGCAGGTTGGGTTAATCCAATATGAATTATTGTACCTCCAGGTTTAATAACCGATATAGCTTGTTGTCTTGAAACTTCTAATCCAACTGTATCAAATACAACATCAAAGCTATCATTTTGTACTTCTTTGTCTGAAGGGTTAACAAACTTACCATCAAAAAATTTTGCACATTCGCTTAGTCTTAGATTATTGGGGTCGGACATAATGATATTTTTATTTCCCTTAATTTTAGATAATATTAGAGAGCACAATAATCCAATTGCTCCAGCACCCTGCACTAAAGTTCTGCACTCAGAAAGAGGTTTTTTAAGAGATTTTTCTCCCATAAGTACAGCGTGTAGTGAGACTGCAGTTGGTTCAGCTATAGCCGCTTCATTAAGATCTAAATGATCTGGCACCTCATATATATTTTGATTAGGAGAAGAAACTAATTCTGCAAAAACTCCTTGTCTCTCGTAAGGTCTGTTCATTCCTAAAAGAACTCTGTGTGGACATAGATGTTCTCGCCCACTTGTGCAATATTCACACTTTCCACATGTTATTAAGGGATTTAAAACAACATTTTTTCCTTGGAACTTGCCATTTTGTATTACACCACTCACCTCGTGACCAATTATTAATGGAGGAATACGTCTTTCATCTTTTCCATGATACGCATGCATATCAGATCCACATATTCCTGAAGCATGCACTTTTAATATACTTTCTCCACTTGTCTCTACAGGATCTTTTTCTTCTCTATAAACCAATTCTTCAACGCCGGTATAAACTAAAGCTTTCATAATTATTTTTCAGCTAGAAGATAATATATAAAAAACGATACGACAAATCCTAATATCCAAGAAAATGATTTTATATCTGAGAAATTGAGATTCCATAATAATGAAAAAGAAAAAATAAAACCTATAACAAGTGAAAACACAGCTTTATAGTTCCAACCATTTGAATACATATATTCATTTCCATCCCTCAAAAAAAACAGATCTTTGTGATTTACTTTACCTTTTTTCACCAGGTAGTAGTCAGCAATTATTATTGCGAAGATTGGACCAAAAAATGCTGCAAGGCTATCGATAATATTTATTACACCTATTTGACTTAAAATAGAGGGCCACAAACCTCCAGCAATAAAACCAATTATTAAAATTAATACTCCAGAAGTTTTGAGATCTAAATTATTAGGAATAAAATTTATTATACTATTTTGCGTAGGAACATAATTAGAAATTAAATTTGTAGATAGAGACGAAAAAATTATAAAAATTAGAGCAAACACAGTTAAGCCAGTATTGTCTAATTTTCCAATAATATCCATTGGCTTAGTTAATATTTGATCAACAACAATAAGCTTTTGATTTAAAACAACATCTACTCCAACAACTATAGATGTTGCTAAAAATGAAAACAAAATCATATTTAGAAATAGATTCAGGTTTCCCAATTTTAGGTCTTTCTCTGTTCTGACATATCTAGAAAAATCTCCAAAATTTAACAACACTATTGAGAAGTAAGAGAATATTGTACCTGTTAAAACTACAAAAGGTAAAATATTAGATTTTGAAAAAAAATTTCCCTCTGTCGTATTTGATTTAAGAGACTGAAAAATTTGTGTGTGATTTTCAGAAGTTAAAATTAAAAAAAAGACAAACAAACCTAAATAAACAAAGATGGCTGAAAACTGTAAAAATTTTTGATTAAACCTTTGTCCATTTGTAAATAAAAAATACTGAATGACAAAAGTTAGTATTAATGAAATCCAATCAATAATATTTAATCCAATAAAAAAAGCTAAAAATAATTGATCATCTAGAATTTGACTATCTAAGTTATAGTAAATAAAAATTCTAATTAGATATGTAATTGATTTTGATATAAAAAATGTTTGAATGCCAAACATAAATACTCCAATAACAGATCTTAAAAGACTTAAGTATTTAGCTCCATTTAAACCCATAGACATTCTAAGCATAACAGGAAAAGGCAATCCATGCTTTTGTGATGGTTTGCCGATCAATGATATAAAAAAATAAACTAATATAGAGGCGGCTAATGAAGAAGTTAAGACCAGCGCGGTACTAAGATTATATATTAAATATAAAGAGGCTATTAACGCAAAACCTGCAATGGTTTGGATGCTATTAGCCCAAAAGCAAAATAAATCAATTGATGTCCATGTTTTATTGCTTGGGTTAACTGTGGCTAATTCAAAATTTTTTAATTCTATATTCTGACTCACTAATGTAACCTTAAACTAAAATTTTTATATGTCTATAATTGTGATATCCATGATTTTATAATTCCATGAATTTTCTAAAAAACAATATTGGCTACGTTTCTATGTTCCTGGCAGTGATAGGTTTTGGATCAGGACCACCGTTTGTGAAATTAGCATTACAGGAATTTTATGTAATGGATTTAATGGTTGTACGATTCTCTCTAGCATTTGGTTTGATGTTAATTTTTGCTTTAATCATGAGGGCAGATTTAAAAATCAGAAAAATTGGGTTAACTCCTTTCTTAATGGGTTTATTAAATCCATTTCTAGTTACTCTAAGTTTTCATATTGGTCTACTACTAACCTCACCAGTAAATGGAGTTGCTTTAATTAGCACTTTGCCAATATGGCAACCAATTGTTGCAAGAATTTTTTTAAAAGAAAAAATTGAAATAAAAGTAATTATTGGAGCTTTTATAACAATTATTGGAACTTTGATTTTACTTACAAGTCAAACAAAATCAGGACAAGGAAATTATATTGGTGATTTAATTATATTTTTAGGAATGATTTGCGTTTCTATAAATGAGGTTTTGGGAAGAAGATTTATGCAAACTAAAGTGGATCAATTGGGAGTTAATACTTATCAATATTTTATTGGTGCTATACTATCTTTATTAGTTCTTTTTGTAATTTGGCCAAATTCAAGTTTTGAATATAAAAATTATCTAAATTTTTCACCTCCAGTTTTAGCGGCTATAACTTTATCTTGTATAACTTTTGGAGCTTATTTATTTTATAATTTTGCTCTTAGAAGGGTCCCGGTAGGTAGAATTAGTTTGATGTATCCTTTAACAGGTCCAATTGGTGCAACAATGTCTTGGTTAATAATCGACTCTCCGATTTCAACAAAGGTTTTTATATCTTTAGTAATAATTTTAGTGGGAACTATTATTCCTCAAATAAATAAGTCTAGCTAAGGTGACGGGTACATTACCCCAGGCAACCATAATGCTATTTTTGGAAATATTATAATTAATATTAAACCAATTACTTGGATAACCATAAATTGCATCATACCAAGGTAAATGTCTTTTAAATCCCACTCTGGAACTACTCCTTTTAAGAAATAAGCAGATAATGCAACAGGAGGTGAGAGCCAGGCGGTTTGGAGATTAACGGCCACTAATATTGCAAACCATGTAAGATTAAATCCTAACTCAATTACTAAAGGTAGAACAATTGGTAATACTATTAAAACTATTGGTACCCACTCTAAAGGCCATCCTAATAAAAAAATAGCAGCCATTATAATTGCTAAAATTACATATCTATTTACTTCTAAATTTAAAAGAAAATCAGTTAAAAGAGATGGGGTTCCTAATTTTGAAAAAACTGCTCCAAAAAAGTTCGATGCAGCAACTAAAAACATTATTAGGGCTGTGATTTCTAATGTTTTTAAAAGGGCATCTTTTAAACCTGGGAGAGTTAATTTTTTATATGCTAGAGCAAGTAAGATCGCACCAAATGCTCCCATTCCAGCTCCCTCTGTTGGAGTGGCAAGACCAAATAGAATACTTCCTAACGCAAAAAAAACTAATCCTGCAGGAGGAATTAGTCCCATAATAAATTCATACCAAACCTTAGCCATATTAGTAGGTTGTTCGTTTACTGGTAAAACAGGGCCAAGTTTTGGATTTAGATAACATCTTAAAGTTGTGTAAGCTGCGTACAGACATGCTAATAAAATTCCAGGCATTATTGCTGCAGCAAATAAATCTGTTACGGGAATTTCTAAGACAGGTCCCATCACAACTAACATAATGCTTGGTGGAATTAAAATTCCAAGAGTTCCACCAGCACAGATTAAACCAGCTGAAAGTCTTGTATCATATCCAGTTCTGATCATGGTTTTACCTGCCATAATTCCTAAGATTGTTACAGATGCACCAACAATTCCAGTTGCAGCTGCAAAAATTGTTGAGACAAACATTACTGCATAAAATAATGCTCCTCTCGTCTTAGAAAGCATTAACTGAACTGCATTAAATAATCTCTCCATTAAACCTGCTTGTTCCATTAAAATTCCCATAAATATAAAGAGTGGTACGGCGGCGAGTGTGTTCTCGGTCATTATCATATTGAATTGCAAGGTCATTAAATAAAAGACTAATTTACCAAAACCCCAATATCCAAAAACAAGACCTAAAAATATTAAAGTAAATGAAATTGGAAAACCAACGAAGATTGCAAATAACATGCAACCAATCATTATTGCACCTATTATTTCAGGACTAAAGAAATCCATTATGGCCATCTCCCTTTAACAAAAGCATAATAAGTTTTCAAAATTTCAGATATACCTTGTACTAAAAGTAAAAATGCACCAATTGGCATACAACTTTTTAAGGGCCACATAATTGGCATCCATGTTGTATCCATGGCTCTTTGAATTCTAACTTTACCCCCTAAACATTCTTCTAAATTTGATCTTCCACAAATTGAAGTATAGGCATAATCAAAACTTACAAAGAAAAATACAAGAAACCCTGGTATAAAAAATAATAAATATAAAAATAAATCTACTCTTGCCTGATTTTTAACTGACCAATTTCGATAAAGAAAATCCGCTCTTATATGTATCCCTTTTGATAATGTATAGGCCGCTCCTAACATAAATAAAGCACCGGCTAACATTCTACTAATGTCAAATGACCATAAAGTAGGTCTATTAAAAAAATGTCTTCCAATAACCTCATGGATCATTGCATAAATCAGAAATACAGTTAACCAGGCGAATACTTTGCCGGTAATTAACATTTTTGAGTCTATGAATTCTATTGTTTTTGCCATCCAAGGAGTCATATCCTCTGGCATTTTTAAACTTGTTCTTCTTTCNGCTATAAGCTCGTCAGTAATATCAAGATTTTCTTTAACTTTAGGCTCTGAATCTTTATCAACCATTTAACAAGTATAGTTATTTAAATTAAATTTGTAAAAAAACGGGGATTTTTAATCAATCCCCGTTTTAATATTTTTAACTACTGTTGTGATGCGAATGCAGTTCCAATTGATGCATCAGATGTTTCCATTTGTGCAATAAAAGGTACTACAATTTTAGCATGTGCAGTCATGTGCTCATAAACTTCTTTAAAGAAAGCATTTGATGCAGCATTCTTTTTAAGAGTTGCTTGAGCAGCGTTCATGTACTCAGTGAAATAATCAGCTGGTGTATCCCAAAGTTTTACACCGTGATTTTCAGTAAGATCGATTAACGCTTTACCATTTTCTACAGCTCTATTAGTGATGTTTCTAGTGATCATCGCTTCAGACGCAACTTCCATTGCATATTTTTGATGGTCAGTTAAAGAATTGTAAACATCTCCATTAATATAGATATCACCATTTACTACGTTTTGGTGTAATCCTTGTAGATAGTAGTTTTTAAGAACTTTTTGAAAACCAAAAACTGAGTCTGGTTTTGGACAACACCATTCAGCAGCATCGATAGTTCCTTTTTCAAGTGCTGGTAATATATCACCACCTGATAAAGATACTGATGCAATTCCGATATCTTTGTATGTTTGTCCTGGAATTCCTGGAGGAGTTCTGAATCTGTATTTTCTGAAATCATCCATGTTTTTAATTGGCTCTTTAAACCAACCTAATGCTTCAGGTCCTGATGATGCCATCACGAAACCTTTAACATTCATTCCCATTTCGCTCCATAATTGGTCGTATAATTCTTTACCACCATTATCGAAATACCATGCTAACCAAGATTTAGTACTTAAACCAATTCCTCCACCAGCAACTGGCGATCCAAATAACATCGCAGCTGGGTGATAGTTTGACCAGTAGTGAGTCCATGCTGCACCACCATCTACTAGACCTTTGTCAACAGCTTCTAGTGTTTCTTTCATACCAACAACTTCACCTTTTGAAAGAAGCTCAAATTTTAACTCACCTCGAGTTAATTTTGTTACTCTGTCAGTCCACATTTTTACGATTTGTCCATCGTATGATGTTTTAGGAAAAGTAAGTTGGATTTTTAATGTTTTAGCAGAAGCAGATCCAATTACTGAAACTGCAAATACTAAAGCCAAAATCATTGAAGTGATTTTTTTCATTATTTATCCCTCTCTTTATTATTGTTATTAAGTCTTAATAATGAGCAAGAGTAAAACTCATTGAGATGACAAATGTAAAACGATTAATTGTTGCATTTTTTATACAACCTGTAGTTTAATAGAAGCTATTTCTTACCCTTAGGATCAAAGGGATAATCCCAAGCATCTCCACCAATTTTTTTAGATATACCTGAATAATCTGTTTCGCTATCACCTCCCTCACAAAATTCATTAAATATATCTAAGGCATGTTTTCCTAGAGGTGTTGACGCATTTACAGATTTTGCNGCATCATTAGCTAACTTTAAATCTTTAGTCATCATGGCTGCAGAAAAGCCTGGTCTATATTTGTTATTAGAGGGAACGCCGTCTGTTAAATTTGGCAGCGGTGTATATGTTGATAAAGCCCAATTATTTCCAGAGGCATTTTTCATAATTTCATGAACTTTTTTTAAATCCATCTTTAGTCTTTTTGCTAACATTAGTGCCTCTGATGCTGCTATCATTGAAATTCCTAAAGACATATTGTTACAAATCTTTACTCCAACTCCACTTCCCTGTGGTCCAGCATGTAAAATTTTTTGCCCCATTACATCCATTAATGGTTTAGCTAAATTTACAGCTTCATCATCTCCNCCAACTAAAAAATTTAATTTACCTACTCTTGCTCCCATAACACCTCCTGTAACGGGCGCATCAATCATTTTAATTCCTCTATTTTTTGCTTCCTNGCCTAGTAATAAAGAAGTTTCAATATCAATTGTTGAACAGTCAATTATGAGAGCATCCTTTGAAATTTTATCAATAATACCTTTGTCTCCTAAAAAAAGAGATTTTACATGTTTGCCTTCAGGCAACATTGAGATTACAAAATTTGCACCTTCAAGGACCTCATCTAATGTATCAACCACATCTAAATTCGCATCTTTAGCTTTTTTTATCATTTCTGGTGAAACATCGTAGACTTTAACTTTTTTACCAGCCTTAACTAATTGATCTGCCATTGGGTTACCCATGTTTCCAACACCAATAAAAGCTATTTGATCTGTCATATTTAAATATCTATATTTGATTTTCCTCTATTAATCAAAACCGTTTTACTTTGAGTAAAATGATTTATCATACTATCAAAGGCGTACTCTTTTCCTAGCCCGCTCATTTTTAAACCACCATATGAAACATTTGCTCTAGGCGCTACACATTGATTTACTTGGACAAAACCTGCCTCAATTTCTTCAACAAACTGTAAAGCTCTAGATAAATTTTGTGTCCACAATACTGCTGATAATCCAAACGGTGTGTCATTTGCACTGTTCATTACTTCATCAAATGTTTTAAATGGTATCGCACAAGCAACAGGACCAAATATTTCTTCTTGGCAAACTGGAGAGCTTACTGGAACACCTGACATCAATGTAGGTTCATAAAAGAAACCGTTTTTATAATCCCCACCTGTTGATTGATTGCCACCGTGTAAAACTTTGGTTGTAGGGTTTTTTTTTGCAATATTCATATAATGCAAAGTTCGTTTAAGTTGTTCTTCAGAAATAATTGCTCCAATATCAGAATTTTCATCTAGAGCATTTCCCATTTTTAATTTACTTAATTTTTCAACAGCTCCATTTAGCACTTTGTCATAAATTTTTTCCTGAATATAAACTCTTGATCCAGCAGTACATGCTTGTCCTTGTCGAGTATATCTCATTCCATCAATAACCCCTTGAATTGCAATATCTAAATCTGCATCACTCATTATTATATTTGGATTTTTTCCACCAAGTTCTAAAGTAACAGGGCACAATTTAGGGGCAGCTTTTTGTGCTATAATCTTTCCTACAGTAAAAGATCCTGTAAACGTTACTTTTCTGACTTTTTCATGAGTTACCAAAGGTTCACCACACTCTTCTCCATAACCTGAGATTACATTTAAAACACCCGGAGGAAGTTCTTGTTGAAATATCTCTGATAGTAAAAGTGCGCAAAATGGAGCTTGCTCAGCAGTTTTTAAAACAACACAGTTTCCTGCTACAATTGCTGGAGCGATTTTTGCAACTGTTAAAAATAATGGTGCATTCCAAGGGACGATTGCACAAACAACCCCAATTGGATCTCTAGTGGTATAATGAATACTATTTGGAATATTGGTTGGATAATTTTCCCCTTTTAACTCTCCAGACAAACCAGCAAACATATTTGTAAGTTCAATGGAAGCACCTGTTTCTGGTATGGCCTGAGTTCTTAAAGCATTACCTGTATCTAATGATAACAAAGTTTCAATTTCAGACTTTCTTTCCTCTAATCTTTTTGCTCCAGCAGCAACCATTTTTCCTCTTTCCCTTGCTGGTATTTTTTTCCATTTTTTAAAAGCTTTGTGTGCTGATTCAACTGCAATATTAACATCATCTTTATTACATTGAGGAGCAGAACCGATATTGTCTCCTGTGCTTGGATTTAATACTTGTATCTTATTATTTGTTTGAGCAGATATTAGTTTGCCATCAATTAAAATTTTATCAGTTAATCTTTTTGCATTATTAAGTGCTTGTTCAAGATTTTTTTCAAAGTTACTCATTATCTAATTCTCCTCTTCTAACTTTAGAAGAGAGCCATCCACCATCTATTTTTATTTCAGAACCATTTATGAAATCAGAATCATCGCTTGATAAAAATACCGCTGCTCCAACTATATCTTTTGGTTCTCCCCATCTACCTACTACAGTTTCTTTTCCCCAAGCTTCACCATGTTTTGGATCTTCAGCATATTTTTGATTAAATGAGGTAGATATTAAACCTGGACAAATAGTATTTACATTAATATTTTTTCCAGTCAAATCGACAGATAACGCTCTTGTTAAACCTAAGACACCGCTCTTTGCAGCTACATATCCTACCCTATCTGGTCTTCCCATAAAACTTGCTATAGACCCAAAGTTAATAATTTTACCTTTTCCGTTTTTAATCATATGAGGAATTACAGCCTGACTAGCAAGGAAAGGTGCTGTAAGATTTACAGAAATCATATCATCCCAATCTTGTTTTGTATGATCTAAAAGTTTCTTAACATGTCTAATTCCTGCATTGTTAATTAGAATATCAATTTTACCATAGTGTTTGATAGTTTGATCCACCATCTCATTGATGCTCTTTTGATTTGAAACGTCGGTTTTTATAATTATTGCTTCGCTGCCTGCCTCTATAATTTTTTTTTTAGCTTTTTCTGAATTTTCAATATCTATTTCTGCAATAACAATCTTAGCGCCTTCTTTTACAAGACCAAGACAAATTTCTTGCCCTATTCCTTTTCCGCCACCTGTAACAATTGCTACCCTATCTTTAAGTTTCATTTTCTAAATGATTTGACGTTATTTTAAGAAGGAAACTAATGCTTTTTCCTCGCTAATCCAAGCTTTAATTCCTCCATCTAGAACATAAACATTTTTAAAACCAAGATCTTCTGCAAAAGCATTGCCTAAAATTGATGCTGTTTCACCATCATGACTAACAAAAATAATTTCAATATTTTGAGACTCAGCTCCAGCTAAAGCTCTTACTCTATCCATTAGATAAACATTAAATTTCCCATTTTTATCGAAAGCTGTTTCTTGAAACGACTCTTTTATTACACCAGTTTTAATCCATTGATCTTCTGTTCTGATATCTAAAACTACTGCATTTTTTTCCAATAATTTTTTTAATTCATCAGATGTGATTAAATTATAATTTGGATCTAGAACATCAATAATCTTGAACTCAAAAATAAGATCGGAATTTGGTGGTATTACATTTCCAGCGCCTGTTGCTCCATATGCTAATTCAGCAGGTATTTTAATTTTTCTAATAGTTCCTTTATTGGTTCCAACTATGCCCATTTCAAAACCAGGTATAACTTCTTTCATTCCTATTTGAACAACTAAAGGTCTGTCTTTTCCAACGTTGGTATCAAAAACTTTTCCATCAACAAAAGAACCTGTGTATTCAATTTGAACCCATGAGTGATTAATAATTTTTTTTCCTTCACCTGGCTTATCAAGAATAATTTCTATTTCTGCTGCAAAAACATTACAAATTAAAAAAAAATATATTATTAGAAACTTAATTTTATCCATTTAAATTATTTTCAATTCTTTATATTTAGTTTTCTCAACATTTAAGCAAGCTTTTCTATATTTTGGCATTCCACCAGGATAAGGTAAAAAAGACTTCGACTTACCAGGTATATTGTCGCCTTTATACCAAGAGCTTTTTGCTTTCATAAATAATGTTTTTCTAACTGAGCTCATAATTTCTTTTTGCCATTTATTTGCTGCTACATTTGTGCTTTCTATACTTTGTCTTTTATTATTTTCTAAAAACTTAATACATTTAGTAATCCATTCAACATGTTGTTCTATTTGTACTGGTACATTTGTTAATACTGAGGGACTTCCTGGACCACTAACTATAAACATATTTGGAAAGTTAGGAACAAGAAGTCCTAAAAAACTTTTAGGTCCACTTTTCCAATATTTAGTCAATTTAATTCCTTTTTTTCCAGTTATGTTTAATTTTTCAATTGAACCTGTCAATGCATCAAATCCTGTTGCAAATATAATTTTATCTAGTTTGTATTCATTTTTTTTTGTCTTTATTCCACTTTTGTTAATTTTTATTATTGGGTTTTCTTTTAAATCAACTAATTCCACATTTTTTTTATTAAACATCTCATAATAATTTGTATTTAAGGTTGGTCTTTTAGCAGTAAATGGGTGGTCAAAATTAGTAAGGATCTTTGCATACTCTCTATTTTTAACTGTTGAGTATATTTTATTTTCAATAAATTTAACTGCTGTATTATTTGCTTTGATGGTTTTTACTATGTCATTAAAAGTTGCTCTAAAGGATAAAGTTCCATAATGCCAAGATTTTTCATACATCTGATTTCTTTTAGCTTCGCTATAATCGAATGCAGATTTTTTTGGAAATTCAAAAGGATGGCCACCTGGTGTTCTTTTTAAATAGCTTCTTAATTTATTAAAATTTTTTTTATAGTTTTTAATGTTTGTAGCTGATAATTTTCTATTTCTTGCTGGAATACTAAAATTCGGAGATCTTTGGAATAAAATTAATTTTTTTGCTTTTTTGGCAATTTCAGGTGCGATCTGTATCCCAGTAGAACCTGTTCCTATCTGTCCAACAATTTTATTTTTAAAATTAATATTTTTTTTGGGCCATCTTCCACTGTGATGTAGTTGACCTTTAAATTGGCTTATTCCTTTTATTGCAGGTAAATTAATTGAGGAAAGGGACCCAACTGCACAAATTAAATATTTTGCAAAATAAATTTTCTTATTGTTCGTTTTTATTTTCCATAAGTTTTCTTTTTCAAAATATTTTGTAGATATTACTTTTTGTTTAAAAACTATGTTTTTTTTAAGATTATATTCTTTCGAAAAATATTTGAGATATTTTAAAATTACTTTTTGTTTAGGATATCTTTCTTTCCAAGTCCAGTTTTTAAAAATTTTTTTTGAAAAAGTGAAACCATAAGTAAAACTCTCTGAGTCACATCTCGCCCCTGGGTATCTATTCCAGTACCATGTACCTCCCAGATCATCTCCTTCTTCTAGCACCAATGTGTTTAATTTTAATTTATTTCTCAAACAATGAAGTTGATATAGTCCTGAAAATCCAGCACCTATAATTAATGCGTCTAAATATTTCATATATAACTACTCAATGTTATTATTTAATTTATAAAGTATATGTTAAAAGATTTTTAAAAAAATTTAATTATAAAATTATTATGGAAAACTTTGATTATGTTATTTTGGGTGCTGGATCTGCTGGATGTGTACTAGCAAATAGATTAAGCGCTAATCCAAATCATAAAGTTTTATTGATCGAAGCTGGAAGCAGAGACACAAACCCTTGGATCCATATTCCAGGTGGATATTTTAAAACAATGTTGAACCCAAAAACTGATTGGTGTTTTCAGACAGAAAAAGAAGAGTTTTGTGATAATAGAGAAATGGTTTACCCAAGAGGTAAAACTTTAGGTGGAAGTTCCTCAATAAATGGAATGCTTTATATTAGAGGTCAATCTAACGATTTTGATTATTGGAGACAGCTTGGTAATGTTGGTTGGTCATGGGAAGATGTGCTTCCTTACTTTAAAAAATCTGAAGATTTTCAATTTGGTGAAAATGAATTTCATGGATCTGGTGGTCCTTTGGCAGTTCAACAAATTAGGGGTACATTTAAAGTTTGTGATCTATTTATGGATGCAGCAGAAGAATTTGGTCACAAAAGAACTGATGATTTTAATAATGGTGACAATGAAGGAATGGGTTATTTTCCTTTTACAGTAAGAAACGGTCTTAGATGTAGTACTGCTGTGGGTTATCTCAATCCTGTGAAAAAAAGAAAAAATTTAAAAGTTGTTACAAATGCTCATGTTAAAAATATTGAGTTTGATAATAAAAAAGCGGACAAAGTGAATTATTGGATTGGTGAGAATGTAGTTACTGTTAAAGCAAATAAAGAAGTAATTTTAAGTTCTGGAACTATAGGCTCACCTCATATTCTTCAAGCTTCAGGTATTGGTCCAGGCGAACTTTTAAAAAAAAATAATGTCAATGTAGTTAAAGACCATCCTGGAGTAGGTATGAATTTAACAGATCATTTGATGTTAAGACCAGTTTATAAAGTTAAAAATTTAGAAAGTTTAAATGATATTTATTATAGTATGACTAAAAAGCTTATGACTGGACTAAAATATTTGTTATTTAGAAAAGGACCACTAACGGTCGGGGCTAGTTATTTATGTGGCTTTGTAAAAAGTGATGATCATTTAGCAACTCCTAATTTACAATTCCATGTATCTCCAGCTAGCACAGACGTCTTAGGCAAAGGCTCCCTTCATAAATTTACAGCATTTACCCCTAGCATCACAAATGTAAGACCAACTAGTAGAGGTTCAATTAAATTAAAATCATCCGATACAAGAGTATCTCCAGAAATTAAGATGAATTACTTATCTACAGATGAAGACAGAGAAATTGCAGGTAAAGCATTAAAAATCACAAGAAATATTGTTATGAATTCAAAAGCTTATAAAGAGTATGAGCCTGAAGAATATAGACCTGGGATTCATATTACGGATAATGAGGAATTGGCTAAAGAGGCTGGAAAATTTTGTAGTACTATTTTTCATCCTGTGAGCACATGTAGAATGGGAACTGACCAAAATGCAGTTGTATCTGACCGATTAGTCGCTCATGGCTTAGAAAATTTAAGAATTGTTGATGCATCTGTTATGCCATCAATAACCTCAGGAAATACTAATGCACCTACTATTATGATTGCTGAAAAAGCAGCAGATATGATAATAGAAGATGCTAGATGACCGAAGAAATAACAATTTTTTTTCAAATAATATTTATAGATTTAATTTTAGCTGGGGATAATGCCATTATTATAGGAATGGTTGCTTCTAAGTTTCCTCCTGAACAAAGAAAAAAAATTATTTTTTGGGGAATTGGTGGAGCAGTAATACTAAGAATTTTATTAACACTTTTAACCGCTTATCTTTTACAAATCACAGGTTTAAGACTTATAGGTGGTCTGTTGCTTCTTTACATAGTTTATAAACTTTATGTAGATGTAATTAAGAATTCAGGTGATGGTGAGGAAAATATTAAAGTTGATAACTCATCAATGTTAAAAGCAATTTGGACCGTTTTGTTAGCTGATTTTACGATGAGTTTAGACAATGTGCTCGGTGTTGCTGGTGCTGCCAAAGATCATTATTATCTATTAATATTTGGTCTTGTTTTATCTATTATTTTGATGGCTACTGCTGCAACATTAATTTCCAAATGGATAAAAGATTATAAATGGATAGCATGGGTTGGTTTATTTGCTATATTGTTTGTGGCAGTTGAATTAATTTACACAGATTTAAAACTTTTTATTTAAATGTATTTAAAAAAAATTAATCTTAAAAATAAGTATGCTCTTGTAACGGGGGCTGGTAAAGGCCTAGGACGTGCTTGTTCAATTGCATTAGCTGAGGCAGGTGCAACAATTATTGGTTTGAGCAGAACATCATCTGATCTTGATAAGTTAGAAAAAGACATAAAAAAAGTAAAAAGCAAATTAATCAAAATTAATTGTGATGTAATGAACTACAGTGAATTACAGGAAAAATTAAAAAAAATAAAAATAATAGATATTTTAGTAAATAATGCTGGGACTAATATTCCAGAACCATTTGAAAAGATAAAACAACAAAGTATGAATTATCTGGTAGATCTTAATTTAAAAGCTGCCTTTAATGTTGCACAGTTGGTGGTAAAAAAAATGATTAAAAATAAAAAAAGAGGTGGATCAATNATAAATATGTCATCCCAGCTTGGACATGTAGGTATGTCTGGTAGAAATATTTATAATATGACTAAATTTGGAATTGAAGGTTTAACAAAGGGCATGGGTGTTGAGTTAGCAACAAAAAATATCAGAGTAAATACAGTTGCTCCAACATTTGTTGAAACACCTATGGTAAAAAAATTTTTTAAAAATAAAAAGTTCAAAAATTTAGCTTTAGGTAATATTCCTATGGGTAAAGCAGCTAAAGAGAGTGATGTAGCTACAGCTGTATGTTTCTTAGCATCAGATGCTGCCGCAATGATAACTGGATCATCTATTCTGATAGATGGAGGTTGGACAGCAAAATAATGAAAAAACTGTTGCTAATACTAGCAATTTTTTTTCCAACAAATATTTTAGCAATAGAATTTGATGGTAAATTTATTCAAGGTCATTTTATTTTAGGAAAAACAGATCCTAACTCAAAAATAATTATTGATAAAAAAAATGTCAAANTATCAGATGATGGTTATTTTGTTTTTGGAATTGATCGAGATAGAAAATTTGATGTTTTGATAACCAAAATAACTAACGGTAAATCAGAAAAAATAATAAAAAAAGTTTTTAAACGTAAGTATAACATTCAAAGAATTGATGGTTTACCTGAAAATAAAGTAACACCACCTGAATCTGTTTACAAAAGAATTAAAAAAGAAAATGGAAGAATAGGAGAAGCAAGAGCAATCAACTCTAATTTAACTTTTTTTTCTGAAAAATTTATTATGCCAGTCGAAGGTATAATTAGTGGAGTTTATGGCAGCCAAAGAATTCTCAATGGAAAACCAAGATGGCCTCATTACGGCATAGATATTGCAGCAAAAAAAGGAACAGAAATTAAATCTTCTGGTACTGGAGTGGTTACAATGGCTGAAAATGATCTTTATTATACTGGAGGCACAATTATTATGGATCATGGTCATGGTATATCAACAATTTATTCTCATCTTGAAAATGTGATGGTTGAAGTAGGAGATTTGATTAAAAAAGGAGACATAATAGGAACCGTTGGTTCAACAGGTAGATCAACTGGTCCTCACTTAGATTTTAGAGTAAACTGGTTTCAAACAAGGCTTGATCCGATGACAGTTCTTCAATAGGCTATAGATATGAAAAATGATATTCAATCAGTGTCAAAAAAATTAGTTAAGGCTTATAATAGTAATAAACTTATAAATCCAATACCTGAAAAATTTTGTAAGAATATAAAATTAGCACATAAACTAAGACTATTATGTGAAAGCAAAATAAATGATACAAAAGTTGGTTTTAAAGCTGGAGGTACAATAATCCCTCTTCTAAAAAAATTAAAAGAAAAAGAACCATTTCATTCAACTGTATTTGGAAAAAATTTGATTAAATCTGGAGGAAGAGTAAAAATTAATAAATATGCATTAGGTACAGAAGTAGAGGTTTACTACATTATTAAAAAAAAATTTTTTGATTTTAAAAGCAAATTAAATTCAAAAAATATAACAAAATTTATTACTCACATGGGTCCTTGTATTGAGGTTGTTGGATTTAGACAGAAAAAAAAAGGTATTAAATATTTAGGTGATTTATGTAGTGATTTTGGTGTGAATATTAAATTTATTGTTGGTACTAAGAAAAAATTTAGAAGATTAAATTTTGGTAATTTAAAAACAAATTTAAAGAATAAAAAGGGGTTAAATATAAATGGCAATACAAATACTGTTTATGTAAACCCACTAAATTCATTAAAATTTGTTCTCAACAAAATAAGAAAAGAGAAAGTTTCTTTAGANAAAGATTTTTATGTNTTTACTGGCTCNACAGTTGGNGTTGTGCCAATTAAAANNAAAGGNGAATATATAGGNAAAGTAGACAAACTTGGTACTGTTAGAACAACTATCAATTAATGGGTCTNCATTTTTCTGNAGAAGAATTNAAAANTAGAAAAGATAANNTAATTAAACTTTTAAAANAGGNAAAATTNGATGCTCTCCTTATGTTTAGACAGGAGTCNATGTATTGGCTNACTGGATATGANACATTTGGNTATGTTTTTTTTCAAACATTAGTTTTNGATNAAAAAGGTAATNTAATTTTATTAACAAGAGCTCCAGATTTAAGACANGCANAAAANACNTCTAANATTANTGATNTNAGAATATGGGTTGATAAAAATGGATCANANCCNACTNAAGATCTTAAANTTATTTTAGATGAATTAAATTTAANGGGTAAAAANATTGGANTTGAATANGAAGCATACGGATTAACTGGTCGNAANGCTTTAAGNCTNAATAAATCTTTAGAAAATTACTGCTCAATAGAAGATACTTCTGAATTAGTTACTAAATTAAGAGTTATAAAATCAAATGAAGAAATTAATTATGTAAAAAAAGCAGCAAATTTAGCTGACAAAGCTTTAANTGAGGTTTGGAAACATGCAAANGCAGGTGTAAGTGAGTCTAAGATTTTAGCTGAAATGAATAAAGTNATATTTGAGGGAGGTGGTGATTATCCTGCAAATGANTTTATAATTGGATCTGGTAAAAATGCACTTCTNTGTCGATACCAAGCTGAAAAACAAATNTTAAATTCANAAGATCAACTGACTATAGAATGGGCTGGNACATNNAGACATTATCACTCNGCAATGTTTCGGACTATTCCAATTGGAAAAGCTGATCCAAAACATTTTAAAATGCATGAAGCTTGTATTGAGGCTTTAAATAATTGTGAAANTAAATTGAAACCAGGGAANAAANTTGGTGAAGTATNTGATATTCATGCAAAAACTTTTGATGATTTAGGNTATAAAAATTCTAGAATGAATGCNTGTGGNTATTCTTTNGGGGCAACNTTTTCACCTAATTGGATGGACTGGCCAATGTTATACACTGGAAATCCATATGAAATTAAGCCAGGAAATATATTTTTTATGCATATGATACTAATGGACTCTAAAAATAATTTAGCTATGAACTTAGGTGAAACTTACCTAGTTACAGAAAGTGGTAATGAAAGACTTGGAAATCAAAAACTTGATTTAGTCGTTATTTGATTAAAAAAAGTCTTACATCCCCCATCTCATTGCTGCTGTATGAACTGGAGNATCCCAATGCTTTAAGATTTCATCATCACATTTGAGAAGAGTAATTGAAGCTCCTTGCATCTCAAGTGANGTACAATAATTTCCAACTAAACTTTTTGTTACTTCAANACCTTTAGATTGNAAAATTTGACATGCATCCTCATAAACTAAATATAATTCTGTCAAAGGAGTACCNCCCATTCCATTTACGAAAAGTAAATTCTTTTCATTTTTTTCTGGTTTTAAATTGTCTAAAATAGCTTCTAAAATGTTTCCAACTATAGTTTTTGATGGTTGAATTTTTTCTCTTTTTCTTCCTGGCTCACCATGAATACCTACACCAAATTCCATTTCATCATCGCCTATATCAAAAGTAGGTTTTCCAGCAGCAGGAACAGTGCAACTTGTAAATGCTACTCCCATAGTACCAGCGTTTTTGTTAACTTTTTCACCAAGTTTTTTACATTCTTCAAGGGATCCACTGTGTTCAGCTAAGGATCCAACTATTTTTTCAACCAATACAGTTGCCGCAACACCTCTTCTTCCGGTAGTAAATGTAGAGTCTTCAACTGCAACATCATCGTTGGTAATAATACTATCGTTTTTACCAGAATACATTTCAGCTCCCATTTCAAAGTTCATGATGTCACCAGAATAATTTTTAACTATAAATAAAACTCCTGCACCACTATCTACATGTTCTGCTGCTGCTTGCATCTGATCTGGAGTTGGTGCTGAAAATACAAAACCTGGACACGCTGCATCTAACATTCCATGACCAACAAAACCCCCGTGCATTGGCTCATGTCCACTTCCGCCGCCTGAAATTAAAGAAACTTTTCCATCTTTAGTTTTATTTTTTCTAGATACAAAGCTTGGGTCTAAATTGACATTTATAATATCACTATGTGCTTTACCAAAACCAGTAAGGCTCTCTTTTAGAAAATCATCGTTATTATTTATAAATTTTTTCATTTTTCCCTCCTAATTATTTATTACTGATTTACAAATTGTATCGATTATAAGCTGAGAAGAACGAGCTCCAGGATCTATATGTCCTTTTGCACGTTCACCTAAAAATGAAGCTCGACCTTTTGTAGCCAACATATCTTTTGTAGATAACATTCTTTCTTCTGCAATTTTTATTACTTCATTTAAACCTGGTTTAAATTCACTTTCATTTTTTAATTCGTTTAGCTTTTCTGAAACTGGTAATAAAACATCCATCATAGTTTTTTCTCCAACATCAGCTTTTCCTCTTTCTTTCATTGCTTTAATTCCACTAATAATCATTTCACATGCTTTATTAAAATCAACATCTTTATCTAAATCAGAAGATTTAGCCATAGTCATAAAAAAAGTTCCAAATAATGCGCCCGATGATCCACCAATACCTGACAGAACTTTCATTGCTATCATATTTAAAGCTTTGGCTAATGGTAAATCTTTAATAGCGTCTTCAAGTTCAACAACTAACTTCAAACCTCTTTGAATGTTAAAAATATGATCTCCATCTCCAATTTTTTGATCAAGAACCTCTATTTCNNCAGANTTTTCATCTATNACTTTTTGGACACTTTTTGCTTGAGAAATTAAAAAACTAACGCTCATAAATTCTATTTCCTTCTTGATCAAATCTTAAAACTTTTTCATTATTCATGTCAAAATTAATTGTCTCATTTATTGATGATTTATAGTTACCTTGAATTGACACTAGTATTTCTTGGTCTTTAAAATTTAAAGCAACTACTGTTTCNGANCCTAGATTTTCAATTGANATAATTTTGGCTGAGTGGTTACCATTTCCTATTGTAATATTNTCAGGTCTTATNCCAAAAGTAGGTACATCATTCATTCCAAATGATTTCCCAGGGAGAATATTGATTTTTGGTGATCCCAATCTTTGCGAAACATATATAGAATTTGGATTTTCATATATCTCTTCGGGAGTTCCTATTTGTACTAAATGACCCTCTTTTAAAACTCCAATTTTATCTGCTAAAGTGGTTGCTTCTGCTTGGTCATGTGTAACATAAAGTATTGTTGAATTTAGATTAGTTTGAATATTTTTTAACTCAACCCTAAGACTCTCTCTTAATTTAGCATCTAAAGATGACAGAGGTTCATCCATTAAGTATAAATTTGGCTCACGAACTAAAGCGCGTCCTATTGCAACTCTTTGCATCTCCCCACCAGATAATTGTGTAGCTTTATTATTAAGTTTATTTGAAATCTTTAACATNCTNGCAATACTCTCAACCTTAGTTTTTATTTCNTCNTCAGGTAATTTTCTCATTGGAGATCTTAAAGGGAATGCTAAATTTTCATAAACACTATAGTGAGGATATAAAGAGTATTGTTGAAATACAAAACAAACATCTCTTGAAGCTGGTTGATCTTCAGTTACAGACTCATCATTAAATAAAATACTTCCATTATCTATTTTCTCTAATCCAGCAATACATCTTAATGTAGTAGTTTTTCCAGCACCAGATGGGCCTAATAAAACAAAAAACTGTCCATCCTCAATGGTAAAATTTATATCGTGNAAAGCCTNAATTTTTTTATTATAGGTTTTAGATAAATTTTTTAATTCTATTTTTGCCATTAATTCATAAACTCACTTTTAAGAGATCTGTCAGTCTCACCATCAAAAATAATTATGTTATTATTAGAAGGTTTTACTTGAACGTTTTCATTGATTTTAACACTTGTTGAAATATTAGTTTTTACTTTAATTTCTCCAAAATTAGTTTTAACCGTCACAATTTTTCTTGAACCTAAATATTCAACCCCAAATACCGAACCTTTAAGACCACCTTCGTTAGTAAGAGACAAATTTTCAGGACGAATACCAAATGAGTTTTTTTTACTTTTTGATATTTCATACTGTTTAGGTATGTTAAAGCTTGTTCCCTCTATATTTAAAGTCGATTGTTCATTAGAAATACCTTGATCAATATTTATAAAATTCATTCCAGGGGAGCCAATAAATGATGCTACAAATTTAGTTGCTGGTTTATTATAGATTACTGCAGGTTCATCAGCTTGTAAGATTTCACCACCATCCATTACAGCAATACGATCAGCTAATGACATTGCCTCTAGTTGATCATGTGTTACATAAACAGTAGTAGCGCCAATATCGATATGTAATTTCTTGAGTTCTAAACACATTAATTCTCTAAATTCGGCATCCAAAGTACCTAAAGGCTCATCCATTAAAAATGCTTTTGGCCTTCTAACTAAAGCTCTACCAAGAGCTACACGTTGTCTATCTCCACCAGATAAAGATGAAATACTGGAGTTTAAAATATGATCAATTCTTAAAAGTTTTGCTGCCTCCTCAACTCTAGTTTTAATTTCACTTCTGCTATAACCCTGCATTTTAAGAGGAAAAGATAAGTTATTTTTTACGTTCATATGTGGATAAAGTGCGAACAATTGAAAAACAAATGCAATATCTCTCTCAGATGCTCTTAACATTCCAACTTCTTCTTCGCCTAAGTAAATTTCTCCTGATGTTGGTAACTCTAATCCAGCAATCATTCTAAGAGTTGTTGTTTTTCCACATCCAGATGGGCCTAGNAAAACAAAAAACTCTTTATCATTAATTGTTAAATTTGAGTTTTTGACTGCAGTAAAATCTCCAAATGATTTTTGTAAATTTGATATTTTAATTTGAGACATATTAATCCGGGAAGTGACTTGTGATTACGAAACCTATAGTTCCAACTAAAATTACAATAAATGAGTAAGTATACATCCACATTGCAAATGGCTGTAACAGCATGAAAACTCCAAGTAAAATTAATACTGTAGACAAATTTTCCCAGTAAACTCTTCTAAATATTTTTCTCATTAATGACCTCTCTTCTTGCATTATTTCCTCACTGCTCCAAAAGTAATACCTCTTAAAAGATGTTTTCTTAAAATAATTGTAAAAATCATTACTGGTAATAAAAATAAAGTTGTGCCAGCTCCAATTGCTGGCCAATCCAAACCACCTTCTCCTATAATTGTAGGTATAAATGGTGGAGCTGTTTGTGCATTAAATTGGGTAAGTAAAACTGCAAATGCATATTCATTCCATGAAAAAATCATACAAAAGATTGCTGTTGCAGCTATACCAGTCATCGCTTGTGGAAGAACAACTTTAAAGAATGCTTGAAGTCTAGAATATCCATCAATCATAGCTGCTTCTTCATATTCTTTAGGAATTTCATCCATAAATCCTTTTAACAGCCACACTGCTAAACTTAAATTTACTACTGTATATAATATGATCATTCCAAGGTGAGTATCCCCAAGACCCAATTTTCTATACATAATAAATATTGGAACAGCCACGGCAATTGGTGGAAACATCCTAGTAGAGAGAATAAAAAATAATAAATCATCTTTTAATGGAACCCTAAACCTTGAAAAGGCATACGCTGCTAAGGCACCCAAAAATACAGATGCAAAAGTTGAACCAAATCCAATTATCATTGAATTTGAATACCTTCCTAAAAATTTTGATGGTCCTGTTATAACCATCTCTCTACTTCTAACTAGTTCTTCATACCAATTTTCTGGTGGTGGCAGTGAGTCAAGATATTCCTGAGATTGTCTTGATCTATTAGTAAACAAATTAACATATCCTTCTAATGATGGTTCAAAAAATACTTCAGGTGGATAAGAAATTGCACTATTTACATTCTTAAAGCTGGTCATCACCATCCAAGAAATAGGAATTAACGTTATTACTGTATATACAATAATAATTGTAGCAGCGAGTTTCTTTGAGAACGACGAAGGTTCTAAATATGATCTAGATGTATCCATCAGCGTTCCTTTATCTTATTCATTACTTTTACATAAACATTTCCAAAACCAAAAATCGTTACAAAAAGAATAACTGCAAAAGCTGAACTATAACCGGTTTTCCATTTTTCAAATGCTTCTCTTTTTAAATTGATTGAGGCAAGCTCTGTAGCTGACCCAGGGCCACCGGATGTAAGTTCGACGACCATATCAAACATTTTAAAATTCTCAATTCCCCTAAATAATAATGCCAACAATAAAAATGGTAATACAGACGGTAATGTGATGTAAATAAATTGTTGCCATTTACTAGCTCTATCGACTTCTGCCGCTTCATATAAATAATTTGGAACAGATCTTAAACCAGCCAAACAAATTAACATTGTAAAAGGTGTCCACATCCAAGTATCAACAATAACTATTGACCATGGCGCAAGCACACTTGATCCAATCATATCAAAACTTCCAAAATCGTGGAAAAAATTAATAACATAATTAAATAAACCTACTTGAGGATTATAAAGATAAGTCCAAAACACACCCACAACAGCAGGCGACAACATCATTGGCAACACTATTAAGGTAGTTAATAATTCATTACCTTTAAATTTCCTATTTAATAATAAAGCTAAACCTAGACCTATTACTGCCTGAAGTAACAAAGTCCAAAACATAAAGTTTGCCGTAACTTGCATTTTTTCCCATATGGCTTCTTTATTAAGAACTTTTATATAATTTTTTAAACCAACAAATTGTGGTTCTCTTCCAATTTTATTTGCATAAAAATTTGTGAAAGACATTCTAATTGCGTAAATCAAAGGATAAATATTTATTGCTAATAAAAGAAATACAGAGGGGCCAATAAAAAGCCACGCTACAGCTTTATCAGATAGTCCTTTAAATTTTTTTTTAACGCTCATATGATTTTTTTAACAAAAAAAGGGGAGATTATATCCCCCCTCCTTTTTTTTATATCTTCAAATAGTATTGTTAAAGTTTGCCGTCTGCTTCAAATACTTCAACCCACTCTTCAATGATTTTATCTAAAGCACCTTTAGCAGTACCTTTTCCATTAACAACATAGTCATGAATAGCTTCCTGCATAGGTAACATTAACTCAACAAATGTTGGTTCTTGCCAAAAATCTTTGACTATCCCCATTGAGTCTAAGAAACCTTGTGCATAAACTGTAGACGTTGGAAAAGATGGTGAATTTAGAACATCATTATGGCATGAATATCCTCCCAAATCCCACCATTTTTGCTGCACATCTGGTCTTGCAAACCATTTAATGTATTCCAATGCAAGATCTTGTTTATCTGAATATTTAACAACAGATATACCTTGACCGCCTAATGTGGCAGCAGCTACGTTTTGTTTTGGATTTGCAAAGAAACCACTAACTCTGCCGTCGCTATCTTCTTTAGAAACACCTGGCCAAAAAGCATACCAGTTCATTTGGAATGCAACTTGTCCTGATTTGTATGCATCTAAGTTTGCTACCATATAAGCATCAGAGTGTCCTGGAGGTGCACAGTCTTCATATAATTTTCTGTAAAACTCTACAGCTTCTACTGCTTGAGGAGAATTAAAAAATCCTTCCATGTCATATGGTTTATTTGGATTTTCATATTCCATACCCCATGCATACATTGCAGCTGTAACACCCATTGTAATACCTTCAGATCCACGCTCTGTATTTATGGCTGCACCATATCTTTTTTGACCATCAATTTCTCTTCCTTGGAAGAATGAACACATATCATGTAATTGATTCCAATTTGCAGGAACTCCTAGATCATAACCGTGTTTCTTTTTGAACTCAGAATTAAGTTCTGGTCTATCAAACCAGTCTTTTCTATAAGCCCAAGCTAATGCGTCTCCCATAGCTGGTAATGCATAATAGTTTTCACTTCCTTTAGGCCAAGTTGAATATGCATAAACTGTTGCAGGTGAGAAATCATTCATTGAAATACCTTCTTTGTCAAAGAAGTCATTCAATTTTACGTAGTGTCCGTAAACTGCACCAGCACCAATCCATTGTGAGTCACCGATTAACAAGTCAAAAGTTTTACCTTTGTTGTTAAGTTCGTTCAACATACGATCTGCAAAATTTGGCCATGGCACGAATTCGAAGTTGACATCTATTCCTGTCTCTGCTGTAAACTCTTTAGTAAGTTCTTGTAAAGCATTAGCAGGGTCCCAAGCGGCCCAACCTAATGTAATTGACTTAGCATTAGAATTTACAGAAAAAGAAAATAGAGATACAAATAATAAAATCATTATTTTTTTCATTTTTTTCCCCTCTTGTTGTTATTATTATTAATATAAGTCTATCCAAGATGACTTGTGCCTGCTAGTATTTTTTTTTAAAAATTAGTTAATGTAAAAAATTAAAGAGAAAGGGGAATTATGAACAAAATAAAAGGTCCTGCAATTTTCCTAGCACAATTTGTAGGTGAAGAAGCACCATTTAATTCTTTA
>FUFK010042566.1_pt1 | contig 28755 bp, 23 predicted proteins | sample 1021851 | NCBI WGS metagenome assembly FUFK01 (sample SAMEA51879418, study PRJEB19060) | metagenome
GGCGGTCAACCTTCACGTAGATACCATCCTCGAAACAGGTGCAGATGGGAAACCAAATATCTCTATAGAAGAATACATGCAACACGTAAAAGGTCCTGATTTCCCGACAGGCGCCTCCATCCACGGTATTGACGGTATCGTCGATATGTACGCCACGGGCAAAGGCCGGTTTCATGTGCGTGCCAAGTGCGAGGTCTTTGACGATGAGAAGGGCAAGCGAATCGTGGTGCATGAAATTCCATACCAGGTCAAGAAGGCCGATATGCTCGTTCAGATTGCCGACCTCGTGAACAAAGAGGTCGTCATCGGTATTCGTGACATCCGTGATGAATCTTCAAAAGAAGGCATCCGAGTCGTCATCGAGGTCAAAAATAATGCCGACCCACACGCCGTGCTCAACCAGTTGTTCAAGTCCAGTCGGCTCCAAGAATCGTATTCGGCCAACATGATGGGTATCTTGGANGGTCGTCCAGTTTTGCTCAACCTCTCGACCATGATTCACACCTATGTCTCTCACCGAGAAACGGTTGTGGAACGGCGTGCTGCGTTCGACTTGCAGAAAGCCCAAGCTCGTGCTCACATCCTTGAAGGGCTTGTGAAGGCTCAAGACCGAATTGACGATGTTGTGGCCGTGGGTAAGGCAAGCGCCAGCCGCGAGCAATTTGAAGCCGTTCTTAGAGGCGATGAAACCATGGCGGGCATCTCGCCATTTGACTTCAGCGAAGCGCAAGCGAAAGCCATCGCTGAACGCCGTCTTTACCAACTGAGTCGTTTGGATGTCAACAAAGTTCAGGACGAGCACGAGGAATTGAAACTCGTCATCGCCGACCTTGAGGATATTCTCGCATCACGACCTCGTCGTTTGACGATTTTGAAAGAAGAACTGGCTGAAGTGGTGGACCGACACGGCGATGAACGCCGTTCCTTCATCGACCCCATGCCGCTTTCCATGGACCGTGAGGACCTCATCGAAGAGCGGGCGATTGTCATCACTCTGAGCGAGGATAACTATGTTCGCCACACGCCCGTGGAAACCTTCCGGACGCAGAATCGTGGCGGTCGTGGGCTCAAAGGGGTCACCACCAAAACCGAAGACACACCTCAACTCATCACGGCGTGTTTCAGCAAGGACCGCTTGCTTATCTTTACCGATCAAGGTCGTGTTTACGGCCTCAAAGCTTGGGAAACGCCCTTGGGAAGCCGGCAATCACGTGGCAGCCATATTCGCAATCTTCTAGAAAGCCTTCGTGAAGACGAGAACATCGTCAGCATCCTCCCCATCTCACGAGAATTGCTCGAGGAACCGGAAGACCATTATCTGCTGTTCGCAACACGGCTTGGCCTGATTAAGAAAACCGCTCTTTCAGAGTACGTTCGTATCAACCGTAACGGAAAATACGCCCTCCGGTTCAAGATTGAAGGCGATTCGCTGGTCAACGTTCGCTCGGCGACCAACGAACACGACATCGTCATGATCTCCACGGTTGGCTATGCTTCACGGTTCAACTGCGGTGACATTCGTGCATCAGGTCGCGTTTCCGGTGGTGTGTACGGCATTAAGGTGGGCGATAGAAAGGGCTCCGGCGGTGGTTTCGTGGCCGGTATGGTGGCGATGCTGAGCGCCGATGAGCACATTCTGACCATTTCGAAGTACGGCATGGCCAAGCGAAGCCGCTTGGGTACAGCTGAAAGGAAACAGGACACGGACGCTGAAGGCAACCCCAAGGTTGAGGTTGATGGCTCGCCCAAGATGGTGACCGATGGATACCGGCGAACAAAGCCAGGTGCGAAGGGTGTTCGGACCATGAAGTTGGATGAAGAGCATGGGGATTCAATCATCAGTGTGCGAACCATTCCTGACATCAGCGACCACCTCTTTTTGTTGACCAAGTCGGGTATGATGATTCGGATTCGAGTGTCCCAAACCAAGGAAACCACCGGCAAATCCACTCGCGGCACCCGTGTGATGGAACTTCGCAACAAGGAAAAGGGCGGTTTCACCGATGAGATCATCTTCTCGTCCCGTGTTTCAGCCTCGCTTCTCGATATTGATGATGAAGAAGCCGATGAAGGCGTCGTTCTTGGCGAAGAAGAGTGAAACCAAGCTTGACATGTTCAAGCCCATCACCCTCTCCAGGAGTCGGAAGCGACGCATTCAAACGGGAAGGCATCTTCTCAAGCGTGCTGGGGGTCTTCACTCCAGCGGTGAGTTTGATGGACGAGCGTTCTTTGATTTACGATTGGAACACGGTTGAGTACGACTTCAAGCGCAATGCATCCAACCACCCGCACGGTGTTTGGTTTGACGATGAAACTCTGCGTGATGGCCTGCAAAGCCCCAGTGCACGCAACCCAACCATCGAGCAAAAAATCGAACTGCTCAGTTACATGGAACAACTCGGGCTTCAGAAGGTTGACTTGGGTCTGCCAGGAGCCGGGCCGTTCCACCGGTCCCACATCGACGCCATGCTCACACACATCCGTGAAAACGACTACGCCATTCGACCCGGTGCGGCCGTTCGAACCCTCATGGGCGACATCGAACCATTGGTTGAGATGCAGGCCAAGCACGAGATGGAAATCCAAGCATCCGCTTTCCTTGGCACCAGCCCAATTCGACAATACACCGAGGGTTGGACGATGGAGAAACTCATGACCACCATGGAAAAAGCGGTCTCCTTTGCTGTGGAAAACGATGTACCGGTCATGTTCGTGACCGAAGACACCACGCGCTCTAACCCTGAAGATGTGAAAATGATTTACCAACGTGCCATGGAACTCGGCGTTCGCCGACTTTGCGTCTGCGACACCTGTGGGCACGTAACGCCAAATGGCGTCAAGAAACTCCTTACCTTCATCGACGAAGAAGTCATCAAGGATGCTGGTTATCAGCGCCGAGACATCGAGGTCAACTGGCACGGCCACCAAGATCGTGGTCTTGGCGTGGCCAACAATATCGCTGCTGTTGAAGCAGGTGCGGATGTCATTCACGGAACAGCCCTTGGTGTGGGCGAGCGAGCAGGCAATGCACCGCTTGACCAAACGCTGGTCAACCTCAAACTCATGGGCGTCATCGACAACGATTTGACCCTGCTCGATACGTACATGCAGAAAGCCAACGAATACATCGAAGTCCCACTGCCTCGAAACTACCCGGTCTTTGGTGAGGACGCCTTTGAGACGGGTACGGGTGTGCACGCCTCTGCGGTCATCAAAGCCATGCGAAAAGGCGACGACTGGCTTGCCGACCGTGTTTATTCGGGCGTTCCTGCCGGTGATTTTGGACTCAAGCAAGTCATTCGAATTGGGCACATGTCCGGTCGTTCGAACATTATTTGGTGGCTTGAACAGCAAGGCATTGAGCCAGAGGATGACCTCGTCGCCCATCTCTTTGAGGTCGCCAAGAGCCAAAAGCGAAACATGCTCGATGAGGAAATTCACGCCGCTGTGGCCTCGTTCAGTGCTTCGTGATCAGGCTGCTTCTTCCTCGAACTCCTTTTCCTCGCTCTCGGATTTTGAGCTGACCCATTCCGAATCGACGGTGCCGCCGCTCCATTCGCCATCGAGGGAGACTTCAGAGACTTCGTGTTCTTCTCGCCAAACCCGCTCCTCAAGGCTGCCGTTCACGATGAAGTGGCCTTTTTCGTCGATTTGCTCCTCCAGCAATCGGAAGTGCTTGGAGATCGGTAGGAAATGACCCACCGGCATACCGGCTGCGGTGAAGGGATTGGTGGCTGCACCGATGATCAGCCCGTCTTCTGGAGCGACGATGTCAACGGTCATGCCGGGTGTTGCAGGGTCTGAAATGGTCGCCACGACCTCCCCTTCACGCATCACGCTGCCCGCTTGCACGAACATATCGAGCAGACCGCCTTCGCCTGCACGCAGCCAGGTTGAACCGCTGGCCATGATACGAAATCTCGGCCGCTGTGGATTGCCGGGAACCATGCGCATGGAACGCAGGACGTTCATCACACCGTGAACGGCCACCTTCACCGATTGGTCACCCAAGGTATCGGCTCCCCCACCCTCGTAGGTGATGACAGGGATGTCGGCTCTGTTCGCCGTTCTCCTCAATGTACCCTTTGGCGGAATGGAGTCGAGGAGGATTTCTATGCCGAAGGATTTCGCAAGTAAGAAAGAACTTGTATGCGTCATGTCAACACGAACTTGCGGCATATTTCGTCGGCCTTTTGCAGCGCTGTGGAGGTCGATGATGGCGTCGCTTCCTTCGACCAAATGGGTCCAAACTTGGTGGGCGACACGCCGGGTGGTGGACCCGCCCGGATTCCCGGGAAATTGTCGGTTGAGGTCCCGTCCGTCGGGAAAATACCTGGATTTCATGCGATAGCCAGGGAGGTTCACAACGGGAACAATTCGCAACGTTCCAGCCATGCTCTTTGGGTCAAGCGTTTTGCCTTCGTCGGTAAACGCATTGCTCAGCAAATGCGTACAGGCGGAGGGCCCGGTCAATTCGTCTCCGTGGATGCCACCTATGACGGTGATGCAGGGCCCTGGCCTTGTGCCGTGAATGATGGTGACTGGGATGGGCCAGGAATCTCCGAGGCTGACGTCGAGAAGCGGGAGTTGGACGGTTCGCAAGGTTCCCGGTTTGATGCGCTTTCGAAAGAACCGAATATCACCCCATTCGGAATTCCGGTCCCATTCAGGGCGATCTTCGGTTTGATGGGCTTTCATCGCTTCATCAATAGCCATACGTCGGCGTTTGGGAAGTTCATGAGCGACACGAACCTTCCGGACGGTTTTCTTTTTCCGCCCGGCCATGATTCTTCCAAGCATGCCTCCATCATCAACGCTCCGCTGGAAGCAAGAGGGAAGAACCATGAAGCGACTGACGCCTCCGATGCTCATGAGTGAAGACGGCGTTCAACGAATGTATGCTCCCTCGTCGATTTGCTTCGGTTGCGGTCCGGCCAATGAACACGGCCTGCGAATCAATTCATTTCGCATCGAAGGTGGCCTCAAAATGGAGTTCCTTCCAGAAGAACATCACCAGGCCTTTCCGGGTATGGTGAATGGCGGAATCATCGGAACATTGCTCGATTGTCATGGCAATTGGACGGCTGCTGTGGCGCTGATGGACGAGCAAGGATTGGACGAACCACCGTGCACGGTGACGGCGAAATACGATGTGCAACTTCGTCGTCCGACTCCTCTTGGAGCCATGCTAACGGTCACCAGCGAAGCCACCGAAATCTTGGATGATAGGGTTACGGTGAAATTAACCCTTGAAGCTGAAGGCAAGGTGTGCGCCACAGGAAGCGGTCTCTTCGTCGCCGTGAAAGAAGGCCATCCTGCATATCACCGTTGGTCTTGAGGGATGCGATTGGTCAAACCGAACAGCCAACAGCGGAGCATCCTCATCGGCATGAGACACGACGTTCTCGAACAGATGCGCTCCATGCCTTTCCTCGAACCTGCTGACCTTCCTTCGCTTGAGCAGGTGCCCTTGGGCGTGCTGCGGTCCAACGCCACCCAACGGCATGGCGTCACCCGATGGAACGTGCAACCCTCCGGCGAGTTGGTGGTTGAGGTGGTTGACCTTCATCCTGATTTATTGAATGATGAATGGCGTGATTACGCCTTGTTCGTCTTATTCCACGAATTTCTTCACGCCCTCGGTCACCGTGCTCACAATGCCTCCTTTCGGAGCATGGAAGCACAATGGCCCGACAGCATTGGGGCATCACGGGGCAAGGCATTCACCCATGAGCGGCGCTTAGCACGGGCCAAGTGGCACTGGGTCTGTCCGACCTGCGACCTTCGTTTTCCTCGNCAGCGCAGAGGTGGGGGGAGGTACCTGTGCCGAACATGTCGAACGGTGCTTCTGGATGTGTCCACGCAGGACATTCAATGAAATACTCCGCCTTTGTGGTGTGATTGATGGTGAACGCCTCCCGGTTGAAGCACAGGGCGTTCCTGTTGCTCTTGAGCCTCCTCTTGATGATGGTTCACCCAGCCCTCCACGCTTCAGCCGCCATCACCCAAGAAAACGGCGACCTCTTCCTTTCCTGTCGGGCCGACAACGATTGTGTGCTCACCCCGACACCGATCGGTGAGGAGCAGGTTTCCGGGCAAACCTTCGCCAGTTTGGTTCAGCCCGAGGTGTTGACCTTTGAGTTCATTATGGACCCAAGTCAACACCACGTGGCGTTGTTGCCTGAGGTTCTTCGAGAATTCCAACTTGATTTCAAACACCAAACCGAGGCCGGAAGTCTGTTTCGGCCAGCCATTGACCTGCGACTCATCCTCGGCCAAAACACCAACGATTGGTCCTTTGAAGCCAGCACGCTTCCAGAACTTGCATCATCAAATTATGTGCTGGAAGACGAGCAATTGAGCCTCAACAAGGGCCGTGTACTTTGGGAAGACGACCCTGTTCGTCTCTTGTTTTCAGTCACGCTTGACCGCCCGGGGACTTGGTCGCTCAACATGAGGGGTGCTTCGTTCCTCAAACTCGACATTCCCTGGTCCATCGATGCAGAGGAGGCTGATTTGGACGAACCTTCCTCAACCACACAACCTGTTGAAACGGTCTTTGAAGACATACACCGCGGTGCTTTGGTTGGTGCAGATCACGATTGTTGGGCTTTTGAAGTGGAAACGCACGAGGTGCTTCGCTTGAGGGTTGACTGGGATTTGGTGCCCATCGAGGTTGAGCAGCCTCATCCAGTTCCCGACCTTGTAACTGCCGCTGGGCGCCTTTCTCCTTCACCGGACGTGGTGGTGGATGACGATGGAGAGTCCTTGAAAATCACCTATCGTTGGCGAGCCCTGCCCACGGGAGATTACACGCTGTGCATGCACGGTTCGCCAGATAAAATCCAGTCCTATTCTTGGTCAGGCTTGTTTGGTTACGAAGGTCTTGGACCAACCGACCCCAGCGGCTTCGCTTCGGCGAGTTATTACCCGCAAGGGGCCGCCTTTGTCGGTGATGTTGACGGTGCCGAGCAACTCGATGACCACGGCGTGGGTTTGTTGTTGGTTTCCTTGATGATGCTCGTCTTGTTCTTGGTGGTGGCCATGCGCCCGACCACGGCCTACGGTGTTCGTTTTGGCCTCTTCGTTCCCGGCGTGTTGATGCTGCTGGTGGGAGGCATTTTGCACCCGATTTGGGCGATGGCCGATGAAGTTCAACATCAAGACGAGATCACACTTGACACCCTCATTGAGATGAGGCTTCAGCAACTTTGGGACGTCTCCGCCGAGGGCGTCCCCGAGCAAACGCTCTCCACGCATACGGGCGCCACATGGGGCATGCTTGAAGGCGAGCGCCTGAAGATGAAATTGGATGTTAAGGAAGCCATCCCGCTCGATGACGGCCGCTGGCAATTGGTCGTACCGGAGTTGGAATCCTTGCGTTTGGACCAAGCGATTTTTGGTCAAGTCGCCAAGGGGGCGACGCAACAAACGCAAGACGGCATGTTGGAAAGTCAAACCGTTCGGTTCATTTTACTGGCCGGTCGTTCCCTTCTGCTCGATTTACTGATGCTCGAAGCGATGTTGGTGGTTGATGAAAAACCCCAATCCTCCGTCATCCACATCGATACCGAAATGCTCACTGCACCGGCTACAGGTTCCTATGCAGCTCCTGCGTGGTCAACCCGACCTGCGGGTGTAAGTGCCGATGACTGGGTTCGCCTGCAAGGTTCGCTCTTCCCAGAACGTATTTCCATCTCACTGTGCGATTGTGATTTGGATTTGCTCGACGTGGAGTTCCTTCCATCCGATGGCTTTGATGGAGGGGATGTGCCTCCTTCTTGGGGTGTAAGAAGCGCTTCTGGATTGTTGCCTTACGGTGGCGCCTTGATGTTGGGTGGTCTGGCGTTGGGTCTCGCTGCGACATGGATGGAAGTTCAGCGCAAGGCGAAAGCAGAACAATTAGCGAAGGCCTTTGTGAACAAAGGCGAAAACCGATGGGACTGATCAAGCCTTGTCGAGTTCCTTGTTGACGGCGTCAGCAGTTTCTTCCTGCGTCATCTTGGCGGCCTTGGCAGCCATCTCGATGGACTTTGCTTCGGCATCGGTGATCTCTCCGTCAGCGGCGGCGGACTTGATGGCTGCTTTGACGTTCAAATCAGCGGCTTCCTCGTCGCTGATGCCAAGGGCTGCCTGGAAGGATTTCAACTCCTTCAACTCCGCTTCGGTGATGACGCCATCTTCCCAAGCTGATTCATAGGCATGTACGAGGAATTCCTTGTAGGCCTCTTGGTTCAGCAAAACATCACGAATCAAACCGGTGTCCACACCTTGGTCGTTGTTGACCATGTCGAGGAGTGCAATCGAACGTCGGACCTCCTTGACGCCCATGTCCTTGAGGCCATGGCCTGCCCAGACAGCTCCAGCAGCGACAACGGCTGCNGCGAACCAGCGCATGATGTCTGGGTCAACGAGGTTNCCTGGCTCAACCAGATGGAACACGCCGAGCACAACCATGGCGGCACCGCACATGACTTCCACCCAGTCGTTCAAGTCAGGTTCGTCATCAAAGACCGAAAGGCGTTCTTCGACCATAGCGTCTCGTTCGTCGCTCATGACCCGACCATGGAGAGGTGGAACTTGTAAGTGTCGGCAACAAAAGCAGGGCGTTGTCCTTTTGAACCGCTGCCCAATATGGATGGATATGGAGGTGGGTGATAGAGCCGTTTCACGTCTTGACCTGCCATCTCCGTTCCTTGATTTTCTTCAAAATGATTGGGGCATTGAACGCTTGCATCCTCCTCAGGCCAAAGCCATTCCAAGCATTCTCTCTGGCCGAAACACCTTGGTCGCCATCCCCACGGCATCGGGTAAATCCTTACTGGCCTACATGGGCATGCTCAAACGTCTCTCCGAGGGCCATCAACGGTCCAAAGCGGTCTACATCGTCCCGCTCAAGGCCTTGGCGATGGAGAAATACGAGGACTTGAAGGAAATCGCAGCAGCCACTGGACTAACGGTCGGTTTGGGCATTGGTGATGCCACGGCAGAGGCGAAAAACATCGATGACTGCAATATCCTGGTTTGCACATCGGAGAAATTGGACTCCCTCCTGCGTCATCGTGCGGAACTCGTCGCTGATGTTTGCTGTGTGGTCGCCGATGAATTCCATCTCATGAACGACGGGACTCGAGGGCCTACTTTGGAAATCAACCTAACACGTCTTCGGCACATCAAACCGGACGCTCAAATCATCGCCTTATCGGCCACGGTGGGCAATTCAGCTCAACTCGCGCAGTGGCTTGACGCCGATTTGATCCAATCAGAATGGCGACCAGTCGCCTTGGAATACGCAACCTTCCACGATTTTCACGTTGAGCCAAGGAAGATTCAATCTCCCAGTGAGGAAGGGAAAACCTCAGCCCTCAGTCAGCCCAGAGACCTCGTTGGCCTCAAGAGTCATCCCGTTTGGAGCGTGGTGAGCGATGGCTTAGACCAAGATGCTCAAGTGTTGATGTTTGTAGGTACACGTAGAAGCGCCCAATCGGAAGCGAAAAATTTGGCGAAGCGTGTTCGCAAGCGGCTGGTCGTTGAAGACCCAGAACGATTGGAAAAACTTGAGACCTATGCCGCAAAGCTCGCTGGACGAAGCCAATCCAATCTCGCCGAACAATTGGCCTCATGTCTGTCCTCGGGAGTTGCTTTCCATCATGCGGGTTTGACAAACGCACAACGCAAGGATGTCGAAGCCGCCTTCAAGTCGGGTCTCTTGGTTGCACTGACCGCAACCCCCACGCTTGCCGCCGGCGTCAATTTACCTGCCCGACGGGTGCTGGTGAGGGACCTCAAGCGTTGGAGCGATGGTATGAGTCGTCCTCTTCCGGTGATGGAGGTACGTCAAATGCTTGGCCGGGCAGGCCGGCCAAAGTACGATACCAAGGGTGAGGCTTGGGTTTACTGCAAGGGCACGGATGGTTGGGAGGTGGCCGATGCAGTCGCAGACCGGTATTTCTTCGGCCCCATCGAAGACATCACCTCGAAACTTGCGGCCGAGCCGGCTTTGCGAATGCATCTCTTGGCCAGCATTGCCACCGGCGGTTTGGTTCACAAAGGGTCGATAGAGCACTTCTTTTCCTCCACCTTTCTCGGGGCATCTCTTCCTCCCTCGCAGCTGCGTGAACGTTTGACCACGATGTTGGATTGGCTCGTTGAGGAGCGATTTGTTCGCAGGTGTGGCTTGGATGAACACTACACGCCTCGCTGGGCTGATGCCGCCGTTGATGAAGAAGAGGCTTGGGACGATACCGTTCCTGTTTGGGCATCAAGCGCTCGGACCACCCAGGGCGTTTCGTGGTCTCCAGAAGGCCATCATGCNNCGCCAACNCAGCGCCCGGTAAGTGCTCATGGCACCCCTTCGATTGGCTTCTCCAAAGCCACCTCGTTGCACCAAACGGGAGGCTGGGCTCAACCAGCGGCCGAAGATGGCCCAAGCATGCGGTACGAAGCGACACCGATGGGTGAACGCGTGACACAGTTGTATCTCGACCCGCTCTCCGCCTCCATTCTCCGTCGGGGTTTGCGTCGGGCCGTACGTCGCTGCGTTCGCAAGGATGCGCCTGTGACGGATTTTGGTCTGCTGCATTTGGCTGTTGCAACTCCCGACTTCGTTTCCCTATGGGCTAAATCCGCCGACATGGAGGTGAATTCGCCGACATGGCTCAAAGCCAACGCCACAGAGGACGAATTGTTGATTGAACCGGGGTATGCAGAGGCTCTGCTCAGCGATATCAAATCCGCTTGGATGGTTGAAGAGTGGACCGAGGAGACCACGCTTCGTCAACTCGAGGAAACACTTGATGTCTCGCCGGGTGATGTTCATCACCGTGTGGATCTGATGGGATGGTTGCTGGCTGGTGCACAACATGTTCTGCTCACCGATGATGTCTTTGCCGAAGAACACCTTCCCGTCGTGGCTGATATCGTGCAGCAGTTGAGCACCCTCCAACAGCGTGTTCGCCACGGTTGTAAAACAGACTTGCTTCAACTCGTGAATATCCGTCACGTGGGACGTCAACGTGCTCGAGAACTGGCGGCTTTGGGTATGCGGGAGCCGAAGGATGTGATGAAAATGTCAAATAAAAACCGAGACGCACTGCTGGCAAAGCGTGGTTGGGGCCCTGTTCTTCTGGAGAAAATTCATGCTGAAATTCATCGGGTCTTGAAGCGTGGAGCAGCCAATCTATCGGCGCCAGTCATCAGGGATGATGATGCTCCACTCGCAGGTGAGCGGCGTGAGGATGATTGAAATCCAAGTGCTTGGTGGGCGTCAATCATGAGTTTCCCTGTGTTTCCTCGTCAGGGCGTTCGTGTGGAAGGTGATTCGCCGCAGAGACACGTTGAGGCCTTTCTCAAGATGCGTCCATCGGCGCGTTGGGTGCTTTTGGGTGGGCACGCCGTCATGGGTGATGAGCAACTCTGGACCGCTTGGATTCAAGCAGCGAGAAATGCGTTGAGGGAGTGCATGGTGGCCCGCAGCATCGATGCAGAATTCCTCAGATACCTCGCAGGAACGCATCACATTTCAGAAGCCTTCACTCGTGCGGGGCTCCAAGAGGGCCAAACTACGGCATGGGTGGTGTATTTGCCTGAAGCAAAGGGTTTGGAAAACGACCTTGGGCACCTCCAACCCGTTGCCAGCGAAAATGCAGCATTTTCCGAACAACTTTCAACGCTACTTGACCAACTGGATTGGGCTCCTGAAACAACCGAAGCAACCTATTCTATAGAGGGTGCCCGAAAACTTGGCATCGATGCCGAGGGATGGGATGATGCACGAGCCCCTGAATCCATCATCGCCCACATNCTCATGGCCGATGATCAGAGTTCATCCCACCGCTGATGCGAGAGTTGAAAGGCTCTCGCTCCTTGGTTTGTCCATGGTGATGGCGGCCAAGCAAAACGAGAGTCATCGGCCGAGTGCCGGTCGGTATTTGGACCAAGAAAAGGTGCGAAAGGCGCTGGATTCAGCACAGACCCACGGTGCCACCTACGCAGAAGTCCGCGTCGTGGCCCTGACCGAGTCCTCTGTTGCGATGCGAGACGGTGTGTTAGAACGAGCCATCCCCGGNCAAGAGTTGGGCATGACGCTTCGTGTGCTTGCCGATGGGGCATGGGGTGTGCATTCTACCACTGACCTCGCCTCGCTTTCCGACCAAATTGAATCAACAACTCGGCTCGCAAAAGCCGTTGCAAAGCGCCGCTCACCCAAGGAACAACCGATTGGCCTTGCTGAAGTTCCCGTCCTTGAAGACGAGACGCACTGGCGCTCTGTGTTGGATGTTCGAGACACCGANCTCGACCAAAAAATGGCCCTGATGAACGACATGTATCACGGGGCCAGCGGTCACGAAGACATCGTTTCCATCCGAACTGGATGGAGCGACGAACACATNCACACCGAGCTCATGACCACGGAAGGTATGGACCGTGTGTGGTCCTTCCAACGTTCATTGGTGAACGCCATGGTCACCGCTCGCAGGGATGGCGAGGTCGTCTCTTATCGCACTCGTCATGGCGGCCAAGGTGGTCTTGAAATCATTCAATCAGCGGATTTGGTCGGACTGGGCGAGGATGCACAACGAGCCGCTCTTCGCTTGCTCAAAGCAGAGCGAGCACCCTCTGGAAAACTCCCACTCATCGCCGACAAAGACCTAACGGGCGTTTACATTCACGAGGCACTCGGACATCCTTGCGAGGCCGATTTGGTCGCTGCCGGAGACTCCTGCTTGGACGGGAAACTCGGTGAGAAAATAGGAAACGAGATCGTCACCGTGGTGGACGACCCCACGATGATGGGAGGCTATGGTGCCTATCCTGTCGATGATGAAGGCGTAAACACCCGAGAGAAGGTGCTCATCAAGAACGGTATCTTGACCGAATACCTCAACCATCGGGAAACAGCCCATCACTTTGGGGTTGAGCCCAATGGTGGTGCGAGAGCTCAGGACGGTCTGCATCACCCGCTGGTCCGCATGAGTAACACCATGATTCAGGGCGGCACTCATGCCGATTTGGATGCCTTGATGGAGGATATCCAGTACGGCGTTTACGCTTGCGGCACCCGCGGCGGTCAAGTGGACACCGGGCGAGGTTCCTTCCAGTTCGCAGCCCAAGAGGCATGGCTCATTGAAAACGGTGAATTGACTCGACCACTCAAGGATGTCAGTGTCAGTGGTCTCACGCTTGAAATTTTGAAGAACGTGGACGGCTTGACCAAAGATGCCTCTCTTGCCTCTCCTGGTTTCTGTGGAAAGGGCCAAACCGTTCCCGTTGGAGATGGCGGGCCCGTCATGCGAATCAGTGAAGCGTTGGTGGGCTGATATGCTACCAGATGGAGCAGAGGACCGGCTTCTTGCCAACGCCAACATCATCGCTCAGGCCTGCAAGGACAGCGACGTGCAGCAATGGGATCTCATCGGTTTCCAGTCCTATGGTCATCAATTGGATATTGAAGCGGGCAAAATCACCATGGCTGCAGGTGGTGGCGAGGGTGGCTTTGGTGTCCGAGTGGTGCACGATGGGCGCTTTGGATTTGCACACCTCGTCGATGTTTCGGGAGCAGAGCGGGCCGTTAACCAAGCTGTGGCCATCGCAAAGAAATCACCGTCCATTGAGGGTTTTGTTCTCCCGAGCGAACAACCTGCAAAAGAGGTNGGCGGGCGTTTTGACGCTTCTCTTCTCGATTTGAGTTCCGAAGACTTGCTTGAGCAAGCCGATGCNGTCCTCTCCCATGTGAAATCACTCGATGAACGGGCCATCGTCACCGGCGGAGGAGTCGGTATCTCCGCTACGGCTGGATGCATGATGAGCAGCGAGGGCATTCTCTCAACCGGGATGACCACTTCTCACGGAATTGGGTTGCAGGTTACTTTGGATGTGGACGGTCAACTGACCAGTTCCTACCAAGGTCAATCCAGCAGAAATCAACTACCTGAACTGCCAGATTGCATCGGGCGAGCGGTCCACTGGGCGCAAGTAACTCAAAACCCACTTGAGGTTGAGAGCCAAGCCACCGAGACGCCAGTGTTGCTCACGAGCGAGGGTTTCTCCCCGCTGTTCTCGATGGTTGTTCCACCTGCGATGTCCGGGGAAAAGATGGTTCGAAAGGAATCCTTCTGGTCAGAACGCCTGAATGAGCAGGTCATCAATCCTGCACTCTCCATTCACGATGACGGTTTGCTCGAAGGCGGCATGGCCTCCGGCTCAAGAGATGCTGAAGGTGTTCCACGTCGCCACCAAAAACTGGTAAAAAACGGTCGCTTAACCAACATGCTCTGGTCAACACGGGATGCTGCTCAACAGGTCGCTGAAGGCCGTACTGACGCTGCATCCTCAACAGGTTCTGCCAATTCAGGGGGGCATCAATCGCCACCATCCACGGGCTGCACAGAGTTGTTCTTGACCACGGAGGAAGCCACGTCTTCCTGGGATCAGTTGCTTGAACAGATGGGCGAGGGCTATGTTGTCAACAGCGTTATGGGCGCCCACACCGCCAACCCGACGAGCGGTGATTTCTCGGTCACCACCAGCGCCATTCTCAAAGTTGTAGACGGCGAAGTTGTTGGCGCACTCAAGCAGGCGGGTCTTTCAGGAAATCTAGCCAAAGCGATGAACGGCAAGGTCATTCTGGGCAACGAAGTTCGCCGTCAAGGCTCCTACTCATCGGGTAGCATGCATCTTCCGGATGTCCTGCTGATGGACGGATTGAGAATCAATCCAGCTTGACCTTCTCAAATTTCTCTACGGGATTCTTTATGTCCTGTCGTCGTTGGTGAGATATTCCATGGAGGTCAAGGGAGTGTCCAATCTTAACCAACCCGCACGAAAGCCCGCCGCCTGTTCTCCGTACAGGCCCCGAANAACAACGCCTGTCGGAGGACGACGTCATGTCTGAAGAGAAGTACGCAGACTATGTCGAGGCCGTGCAGAAAGAGTGCCCGGAAGCCGATGCCAAGGAAATTGCCGAGGCCTTCGCCAAGTATGAACAAGAGTTCTACATTCCCCCNCAAGACGCCATGCGCTCGGTGCTTCGCCGTTTCCAAAGCGGCACCACGCCAGCCCCAACTGGAGGCGGTACAAACTCCCGTGAAACCAAGAAAGTCGCCGGTCTGTCCGAGTTGACTGGCAGTGATCGAGATGTTGAAATTGAAGTCGCCATCATCACCCACAACATCCGCGACCAAATGATCAGAGGCGAGGAGAAGCAAATCGCCTTTGGTATGCTCGAGGACAACCCTTGGGAAGAAAACGGTCAACGCACCCGCTGGGACTACAAGGACTGGGGGCCTCATGCGAACCTTGCATCAGGNAGTATTGTCCGCATCGAGGGCGCTAGCGTGAACGAATACAATGGAAAGATGTCCTTGAACATCAATCAATCAACGCGTATTGTCGTCCTCAAGGAAGGCGTTGCAACTCCTGTTGCCTCCAATGACCCCATCGACATTGATGCCATTCCAAAAGAAGGCTACATCTGCGTCGTTGGGCGCGTTCTCGCAAGTCGGCCAGACCAAATCCACAGAAAGGATGGCTCAGGCTCCATCGACGTCGTCCGTGGGCGCCTCGCCGACGACACCGGAACCATCGGTTTCCTCTCGTGGGAGCCCTTCGAACATGAGGTGGGCACGTTGCTGAAAATCGATGGCGCTCAGGTTCGTAGTTTCAGGGATACGCCTGAATTGAACTTCGGGCGAACCACTCGCATTGAAGTGTTCCACGATGCCAATTTTGCCGACCTTGAAACCTTGGCTCAAAGCACCAAATCCGACATTGCTAGCCTGCGTGACGGTTCCCGTGATGTTGATGCAGTTGTCCAAATCACGGAAATCATGAAGCGAACCTTCGAGAGAGACGGTGAAGAAAAATTCCTGTGGTCCGGTCAAATTGCCGACCCAACGGGTCGTTGCCGAATCAGTATTTGGGATGCTCTTCCCTTTGACGAGGGCGACCTGCCGGTCACTTTGGAAATCCGAGGAGCACGGGTACGGGCTTGGCAGGGGATTCCAGACATCACCGTCGACAAGGCCGAGCAGTTGACGGTCCTCGAATCTCCACCCTGGGACGACAGCATGGACCTCACCAACCACTCCGTTGATGTCCCCCTGACCGCTGTCGTCGCCGGACCAAGCCGTGTTGGGATGAAAACTGGAGGCATGTTGGTCAGCGTCCGAGAGGATTCCGGCTTCATTCTCCGATGCACAGAGTGTCGACGTGTCTTGCGCGATGGAGCATGTTTTGACCACGGTGCAAACGAAGGAAACGAGGACATTCGACTTCGAATGGTCATGGACAACGATGGCGTCACCGCTGCCGTGCTCGTGAACAAAGAGGCCACGCTTGCAGCTCTTGAAATGACCGAGGAGGACATGAGATCCAAGGTCGAGGAACTCGGCGACCTCGGGTTCGTGCAATTTGTTCGTGAACGCATGCTTGGGCGCCGTGTGAGCGTCTCGGGCCGCAGTATTGTGGATGAACAGGGCGCTATGGTGTTGGCCGATGGTTTTGAAATCGAACAACACGATGCTCAATTGCGAGCCTCTGAATTGCGAACCCAGTGGGGGTGGGCTTGATGGAGCGAGCGAGAATTGCACGACAGCCGGCTCATCTTTTGCTCGCTTCCGAATTTGGAAGCGCAACCTTGAATGAGAAAGGTTCGGGTGAATACGACCCATCGTTTGTCATAACAAAACTTGGTGCAAAGGTCAATCGCATCGTTGCAGCAGGATTGCTTGAACGTTTGGAGTTGCGCGAAACCAGCAACGGTTCTTCGCTTTACCAGGGTCAACTACGAGATCCCACTGGACTTCATTACTTCTCAATTGGCGAATACAATTCGGAGATGATGCAAGAGCTGGCCCATCAGTGGACAGAGCGACTCAACGACGGTGAACCGCTCTTGGTTATGATGACATCCAAGACCCGCTGGTATCAAACCGACGAGGGCGCAGTCTACACCTCACTACGACCCGAAGAGGCGTGCGTGGTCAAGCGTGAAGTCTACGCCAATTGGTTATTGGATGCCTGCGAAGCGACGATGGCTCGCATGAATCAATTCACCTCCTCTTTGGAGGTTGAACCCACGCTCGATGCCTTCGCACGGGCTGAACTTCCTGCCAGCCTGCTCGCTGCACGCAACCATTACGGTGAGGTTGACCTTGAGCCCTTCAAACTCAACTTGATGCAGGCCCTCGACATTGCCGAAGGACGGATTGAGGCTGCGACCACGCCGCCACCGGTCATGTCCTTGCCAGATGAGCCCTCGGAGTCCTCTTCGGAAGGCGGCCAAGATGTTCAAGCATTTTTGCTCCAAGCCATTGGGCATTTGGACCAGGGCGAGGGTGTAACCTTTGACACGCTCTTGAAAAACGCCGTTGCTCGGGGTTTTGTTAGGGAAGTCGCCGAAGCCAAATTGGAAGAGATGCTTGACGGCGGAACCCTTGATGAGCCAAGGTTTGGCTGGTTCAGACTTGCCTCGAATGAATAATCTGCCTCCAACACATTCAAGTTCTTCTCACGCTGTGGAGGGAATAGGGGTCAGACATGGCTGGAATGGATTTCTTTATTCGCCCTGCGACGGGCACTTCAAGTTCAGATTGGGTTCGAATTGCGAATGCGGATATCAAGGTGCGAATGACACGCAGACTGACACGGACGGTTGTCCGAGGTCAAGAAGGCGATGACCTGCATGACGAAGGTTCCGAGTCGACCATGTACACCATCCGTGGGGAATTGACCATCGATGAATACAAGCGAGTCGTGGCCATGTTCCGAACGGGTCAACCATACATCCATGATCCCTTTGAAGAACGAGATGTGAAAGTGATTTTCGCCGTTATGGAATACGATAGCTCCAACGAGAGTTTCCACTTTGAACTGCTTGAAGACGTGATTTGAGGAGGTGCGAGTCGTGCGTGAACTGGAGGAAAAGCGAGAACTCCTCTATGTGATTCGCACCATGGACGTGCTGATGTCCTCTGGCGTTGGTTTGGAAGCAGCCCTTCACACCATCGGACGCGGTGGCTATGGTATCATCTCAGAAGATTTCTCCTCGATGATGAAGCGCCTGCGAAAAGGCACTGGTGGCGGTCTTGACAAGGAATTGAAGAGCATGATGAAAACGGCTCAATCCGCAGGGTACAAGCGTCTTCTCAACACGCTCTACACCAACGTGACCCAAAACACGGACCTGGTTGAAACGCTGAAAAAGCAGGGCGCAAGGATGGAAGAAGACCGCTCCGAAGAGGTTGAAAAATACATCGAAGCACTTGGCGGCGTTCCCGAGACACTCCTTTCTATAGGCATGATTGGCCCAATTATTCTCGCCATTGTCGGCTTGGTTCCCCAGTTGATGTCGGGTGACCTTGGTGCCTTCATGTCCCTTCCTGATTCAGCGGTGATCAACAGCGTCGTGAACATGGGTTTGTTCATGACACTCGTCGGTATGGCGCTCATCGGGCTCAAGGCGCACACAAAGGACCCGGGATTGTGAGGTGAACAGATGATCTTTGGTTTCCTTGAATCGTTCAACGAGTCACCGCTCCTCCTTTACTTGGCCGTCATCGCCGTTGCCTGCATCGGTGGCGGTATACCACCAATGTTGGAGCGCCGTCGTCGCCGAGCGATTGAAAACGCCCTCCCAACNTTTCTTGAGGCACTTTCGGATTCCGTAGGTGCTGGTCGAGGGTTGCAAGAAGCCATGATGGAGCAATCCGAATCCAACGACGGTCTTCTCGCCTCCCTACTTGCTGAAACCTTGAAGGAAGCCCATGCCTCTTCGTTTGAAGCGAGTCTTTCAGCCTTCGCTGCAAAAACACGGTCGAGTCAAGTACAGCGGGTCATGATGTTGATCGAGACCGCCATCCAGCAGGACTCTGGGCTGCGTGATATTCTGAGCGATTTGAGCCGAGACTATGAACGACTCAATGATTTGATGAACCAACGTGAAACCGAGCTCTCTGGCCGTGGCATGCTCATTATCATCTTTGTGAGCGTTGGCTTACCTGTGCTTATCGCCTTCATTGTCGGGCTGTTTGCACCTGCCAGCAAAGGATTCCAAATCACTGGTTTCAATCAAACTTTCAGTCTCTTCTTCGCCGCTGCATCTGCAGTGGGAGTAAGTGTTTCCGGACGAATGATGGGTCGTCTCAAGGACACATTGTGGTGGCTTCCTTTGTGGATGGTCATTTCCATGGGGCTCTATCTTGGAGCCGTCAAAGCCGTTGGGGGTTAACGAATGTCAGAAGAAATCTTGGAACAATACGGACGAGTGACAATTTACACTGAAGCAAATCATCCATCTCCAATTTACCACGTTGATGGCGACATCCAAGCCAATCCATACGGTGACCTTGCGGCTCTGTTTGAAGACGATGCGCTTGAAGAAGTGATGTACAACGGTGGAACACAATGCGTCAAGGTTGCTCACCGCAACCACGGCATGTGTCGAACCAATATCTGGATTGACGATGAATCCGGTCTTCAAATCGCCAAGAACATCGCCTCATTCACCAACGTGCCACTGGGCGATGGTCCAGGGCTTGTGCCCATCTTTGACGGTCGTCTTCCGGACGGCTCTCGTGTGAACGGCACCATTCCACCCGTTTCACCCGATGGGCCCACGCTGACCATTCGTAAGTTCAAGGAAGACCCGCTGACGATGATTGACCTGGTGAACTTTGGGACCGTCAATTCACGTTTGGCAGCCATGATGTGGGTCTGGATTGAAGGTCTTGACAGCCGCCCTGCCAACTTTGTTATCGCTGGCGGAACCGGTTCAGGTAAGACCACGACTTTGAATTGCTTAGGCATGTACATTCCATGGTCTCGTCGCCTCTTGACGGTTGAAGACACCGCTGAATTGCAAGTCTATCACGACCACTGGCTTCGCATGGAGACCCGCCGAGAGCGTCCCGACGGTACACCGGAAGTTGACATGAACGACTGTCTCAAGTCCAGTCTGCGTATGCGACCTGACCGCATCATCGTCGGTGAAGTCCGTGGGCCGGAGTGTGCAACCTTGCTTACGGCGATGAACACTGGACACGACGGCTCCTTTGGTTCACTCCACGCAAACACGGCACAGGAAACAGTGACCCGAATGATCAACCCGCCGATGAGTGTGCCACCCATCATGCTGAGCGGTCTTGACCTCATCATCATTCAAGCACGGCTGCACGTCAACGGAAAAACGGCCCGTAAAATCACTGAAGTTGCAGAAGTTGCGGGTATGGAAGGCGACAAGCCCCGTTTGAATGCTATCTGGAAGTACAACGCTGCCACCGACCAGATTGAGGAAACAGGTATTCCCTCTAAACTCCGAGAAACCATTTGCAACGCCGCGGGCGTAACTCCAGATGTGTTTGAGCGCCATGTCTCTCAGCGCCAAGCCATCATTGAGGACCTATGTCAGCGAGGCATTTCTGACATCCAAACGGTCACCTCAGTGGTTCAGAACTTCTACGCGCAACAGCACTGAATCATCCGTTCAAGCGGTTGAGCAGTTCGTCCACACGGTCGATTTTTCCTCGGACTCTAGCGAGGCTGTCCGAGGCATCAGCCACCGATTCTGCGACTTCCGTTTCCTCTGCGGGAACTTCTGCAGATTGGGGTTTGAAACTGGCGGCGAGCGACTTCAATTCGGTCACGATTGCATCCACTTCAGTTTCGGTGACCAAGACGCCCGGGGCGATTCGTGGGATTTCACTGGGCGAAAGATAGCCCAATTCAGCTCCCAATATACCAGCACACGCCAGTACACGAGGACGGAGTTCAGCGGTGTTGACATCATAACCCTTGGATTCGAGGAAACGAATCACAAGTGCCTGTTGGGCTTCGTCAAANCCATCTTCTCCGGATTCAAGGATGGTTTGAACGAGTTCTTCGAAGGAAGCGATGTTGCGCTCAAGTCGCTCAATGGTCATGCGCTCGTTTTCAGGCATGTGAATTGCTCCTCGGTGAAGGATTCTCAGCATGCGTTGGCGACGCTGCACCACAGGGTCATGGAGAGCTTGGGATTCAGCGATTTCAATGTGAAGGTCAAACAGAGCGTGCAAGCGTCCAGAGACACTTGGAACGCGTAGGTCAAGGTTCAGGTCGCGCCCCTCTTGCTCGAAAGCCATGCGGGCCTTCACTACGTCCGAAGCGTGGAGGGCGAGGATGTTTTCCAATCGATCTCGAAGGGTGCTGCGGACTTCTTCAAACCGCCTCAAGGCTTCCCGCTCACTCCAGGACTGAGGGAGCGCGATGGCGGCATCGCTTTCGTTTTGCACCTTGAAATCAAGTTCCATGATCATCTGGGCCACAGCTTGGTGAACGGGGGCAAGGTCGGTGGCAAAGCCTTGGCCTCGCAAGGATTGTATGAAGGCGTTCATGTCCTCTTGGTTGGTGGTGGAACTGACCATGAGGAAGTCACGAGCCATGGCATGAATTTCTGCGGTTCGTTCTCGAAGTTCCATGAGGGCGGTTTCCACTTCAAGACTGTGCGTTTCGCCAGCGTGCTGAATCATCGGAGGTATGCTGCTGGTGGCTTCAACCGGCTCGGGACGGAGTTGGTGTTCAATTTCAGCATCGCTTTGAGAAGAAGAGACATCATGGCCAATGCTGGCGAGGTCTTCCTTGAGGGATACCTCTTCTTCATAGGTCCAGCCTTCCTCGTGGTCTTCGACGAAGGAAGCAACCGTTTCATCCACCGTTTCGGGAGTTTGCGATGCTACGATAACGGACACCTTTGGTACGCTGACTGGGCCTCGGGGTCTTCGCAGGCTCTTCTTGACCTTGCCCCATGCATTTTCTTGTGAGGCCAAGACCCCAGCGACACGAGCGAGGAGGGCTTGTTTATTCCCGGAAAGGGTAAGTTCGAGGTCCTTGCACATGCCGTGCAGTTCGTCCTTTGTCATCTCGTCAAGCCGTTCGACGGCCAGTGATTTAGGGTCGTGGTTCAAATGAAGATGCAGGCGCTGCCTTCTGGCTTTGATGGAACCTGATTTCTTGATGCCAAACAGCCCCAGGATCTCTCCCAAGTCGCTGTTGGAGATGCTTCGAAGACCTGCCGGTGAGAAATCCCAGTCGGGGAAAATGAGGTGCTGAATCAGACGGGCTCGCAACGATTCCACCGGGCCAGATTTTGCCACGCCGTGTTGTTGAGCGATAGCTTTCAGGTCGTCAAATCGGGCTTGGTAAAGTTCGCCCAACAACGCTGACGTGTCCATGACTACTCCACCTCTACGGCTTTTGCCGCATTGAAAGCATATATGTCTTCGCTGTCCAATGAGGGCAAGAAGGCTGGTTCTTGCGGGTGTTCGTCCTAGCGGAAGGGAGCATCAGTCGTTCAAATCCATCAGCCGGGGACTTGGGTCCATGAACGAACGTGGCATGCCGGGTATGTTTCGTTTGGTTCCCTCGTGGTCGGTGGTCATGATCGAAAGCAATTCCATGAATTCCTTGAGGAGATTGACCATGCCGAGATGGCTGTTTTCCGGTTGGACAATCCGCTCACATGCAGCGGTTATGGTGCCGTTGGGGTTCAATGTTTCAATAAGCATCTCAACGCGAGGGCCGCTCTTGAACACGCCTCGCTTCTTATTTGGGTCCACCAAGGAGGTGAGCAGGGCTTCATCGCCCTCCAGTGATGCCTTTTTCAGAAAGGTGGAGATTTTTCGTTGCTCAATATAGGCGCCGACGATGGGCCGCAACGAGGGGTCCAGGCTCTCAAACAGCGCTCTTTCCAACCGATACGCCAGTTCAGCGCTGGGGTCGAGCATGGCCGAGATGTTGGATTTCGGGAATCCTTGGCGTGTCACCAAGAGGGTGAAGCCGTGCAACGGCGGGGGTATGAACCGTTCACGGTTGCTCTCCGTTTGGTCTCGTTGGAGGCCTAATGTATGGCGCCGCCCCTTCATTCGGTGGCCTGCGTGGATGGCGCGCGGGACGATGAATCCACCAAGGTGGCCTTGGAGTCGTTGTTCTTCCATCCAAGGCCAAATGTCCTCTTCGTCAAGCTCGTCCACCACCGCCTCTGCACCAAGACGACTGACCACCTCCTCGGTGGTCTCCAGAATGAGGTCTGGACGCATACGCCGCATTTGACGACGAAGCAATTCATGATCACACATCACTTGTGCACCCTGTTCCAAGTACTCCGGTTTGTCATCGGCCACCAACACCCAAGTTGGCTCCTTCCTTGGCAGAAGGCCCGCAATGGCTAAGCCCTCAACATTGTATTTATCCCAATCAAAAGCGCTCATGGCGACGATGTCTCCGGTTCCATCCCTCAGCGTTTGGATGGCTGTTTCCATGTGGGGAAGTTGCTTGAGCCGTAGGTCCCGGTTTTTGCCGTGGGTGCCCACGGTGCGCTCGATTTGAAGGCGCACGCCGTCGTTCCTTGACGGCGTGGTGAGGATCACAAGATACTCACTCTTCTCCATCGGTTCACCTCGGTGAGGGTCGCCCCTCACATGTCATGGGCGTGGACGACCGGTTAAGAAGCCCACCCTCATGGGAAGGGCGTGGGCAGCAGTCTTGAGGTGCTTCAATCAGCACTGGAATCCATACGTGAAGAGGTCAATCAAGCCCTTCGTGACCTCATCCAAGAGGAGATCGACGTTGGAGCGGGCGAAGTGGCCCTCGAAGCAGGGCGTGTCCTCAACGCAGGAGGAAAACGCCTCCGCCCGATTTTGTTCCTTTTGGCCTACCAACTCGCAGGTGGGAAGAAAAAAGAGGATGTCATTCCGCTTGCTTTGGCCTTTGAACTCATTCACACCGCCACCCTCGTTCACGACGACATCAACGACGAAGCACAACAACGACGAGGCATTCCAACCATCCACGCCCAAGCAGGACAGGCCAAAGCCGTCATCGCTGGCGATTGGCTCTTCGTCCAAGGTTTTGGTCTCGGTGGGCGCTACTCTGCACAAATCGTCTCCATCATCGCTCGTTGTTGCGCCAACATCGCCGTTTCGGAATTCCATCAACTCGACCACGTGTTGAATCTCGCCACTTCACCCGAAGATTACCTTTCCATCGTGCGTGGAAAAACTGCTGGTCCCTTTGCTTCTGGATGCTACAGTGCAGGATTGGTTGCTGGTTTGGACGATGAGCAGGCAAAGGCGCTTGAGCGGTTTGGAATGGAACTGGGTATCGCTTTCCAACTCGTTGATGACCTCTTGGACCTGCGTGGCGATGAGCGCATGGGGAAGCCTCGTGGAGCAGATGTCTACGAAGGAAAAATGACGCTGCCCCTCATTCACGCGCTCACGCTTTCTCACGGGCAGCATCGCGAACGGTTGTCGGAACTTATCGAGAATTTCTCTGATGAGCACTTTGATGAATTGATGGCGTTGTTGGAACGTTCCGATAGCATGGAATACGCTGAAATTCTGGTACGAACTCATCTTGAACGTGCGCAAGCAGAACTGCAACGTTTTCCCGACAGCGAGGCCAAGGAACTGATGTTGCTCATTACCAACATCGTCAAGGATCGCCATGCTTGAGGTGAACCCATGGCTGTCAGCGAAATTGAACATCGCCAAGTCATTGTCATCGGTGCAGGCCCAGCAGGCAGTGCTGCAGCTCAACGCTTGGCTGAAGAAGGCATTGATGTTCTGGTCTTGGAGCGTCGCGCCATCGTTGGAAACCCCGCTCAGTGCGGGGAGTGCATACCCAATTGGGGGGAGGTCATCGGGACNTTCAAGCATCTTGAGGACCANNCATGGCTGAAGACATANTTCGACTTCCCAGAACGTCTTCGTCTCCACCGATTGGACAACATGCGAGTGTTTCTACCATCTGGTAAATCCTTCAATTTTGGATTGGATGCCTTTGCTGGACACCGATTACAATTTGATGGCTATCTCGCAGATAAAGCGGTTCGTGCTGGTGCAGAAGTACGCACTTCGACGATGCTGAAGCGCCTTCAACAACAGCGAAAGGCCAATCGAGAATTGTTGGTTACCAACGAGGGCAGGTTCACCTGCGATTACTTGATCGACGCCTCGGGCAGTCTCGCCCATGTCGGTCGACTGAGGCACGGGCAAGACCCCGCATTCCGTCCCGAGGACCAAGTCCCAACGGTTTACGCCCAAGTCAAAGGGAATGTGCCTGAAACATTTGATGTCTTCTTGGGCTCCGTGGCTCCCTCCGGTTATGCGTGGATCATCCCAAAGGGGCCGGGTTTTGCCAACGTGGGGTTGGGCGTTCGTGCAGGGAAACTCAAAGGTGATTTGAAAGGGCATTTGGAACGCTTTTGCGCCGACCTCAACCTCGAGATCGTCTCATTCGGTGGTGGCTGGATACCAATGGGGGGTCCTGTTAAGCAGATGGTGGATGGAACAACACTTGCCATTGGAGATGCTGCCGGTTTGGTCATGCCAAGCAACGGCGGTGGTATCAGCCAAGCCATCATCTCCGGTTGTTTTGCGGCAGAAGCTATTGTGGAACACATGACGGATAACATCCCGCTCTCATCCTATGAAGACCGGGTTCGTGCCTCAATGGGGCCTGCCTTGAAGAATTCACTTCGAAGCAAAAACCTGGGCTACGCCTTCATGCGTGGCGATGTTTTGACGGAATTGATTCTTCGCTGCCTTGGTCCCATCGGCGGTATCAAGCGAGCAATGGAATGCGAGAAACCTCTTTGGCTGATTCTACATTGACGGTAAACCAGCGTGCCCTCGGCCGTGAATCATCGGTGTGTTCAAGTGATTTGACGGCATGGTGAGGGCATGCGAGGGGCGGTCCGACGGGATGAAGAAGCGGTCAGCCCCGTGATTGCGACCGTTCTTCTTCTCGCCATCACCGTCATGCTTTCCAGTATGGTGTTCGTCTTGATGCAGGGTGCTTTGACGACGGTTGAGAAATCAGCACCTCAAGCGTCCGTAAGCGTGCGGGCCCTCGATAACGGGTTCCATGTGGTGCGCATCACGAGCCTCGACCAATCCATCGATCCCGCGCGTCTTCAATTCGATTTGTTACCTGCCAACATGACCGAGTCCCTNCCCATCCGGGGCCAAGTTTCAGACGCCGATGTGTACGGTGTTATCGGTACCAATATTTCCTTCCACGACCGTGATGCAGGTTATTCAGTAACGCAAGGTGATTACTTTGTTATTGATTCAGAAACCATCGGTGCAGACGACGGTACCTGGCGCTTCCGCCTTGTTGAGCAAACAGCAGGAGCCCTCATCGTTGATGTTTCGCTTCCTGCGATGATGTGATTTCATCCACCGATAAAGGACATCTCAACCTTATTTCCATCGCCGGTCTGTTCGCTCCGTTCCATCGAATAGCGGTCCGTTCGTTTCTCCCAAATTGACTGAATCGCCGATTGGAGGTCGCTTTTGTCTGCGCCGAGGCGAAGCAATCCTTTGACATCGTTTCCACTTGAGGAAAACAAACAGGTGTAGATGGAGCCGTTGGCTGAAAGNCTCGCACGGGAACAATCGCCACAAAACGGATTAGACACGGATTCAATAAAACCAAATTCATACCCTGACGGGAGTGTGTAGCGCTTTGCGACCTCGCTGCGCTCTGTTGGCGAGACGGGGTCAAGTGTGCCAAATTCAGATTCTATCATGCGTCGAATTTCCGCACCGGTGACCACTTCGTCCAATTTCCAAGCATTGGTGTTTCCCACGTCCATGTATTCGATGAACCGGAGGGGAACACCGCGCCCATGGCAGGTGTGGGCGAGCGGAAGAATTTGGTCTTCGTTTACGCCTCGTCTCACGACGGCGTTCACCTTCACGGCCAGTCCGACCCGCAGCGCTTCATCAACGCCGTCAAAGATGGTCTGTGGGTCAACCTGGTCGGTATCTGCCATCGTTTGGAAGGTGCTGGTATCAACCGCATCAATGCTGACGGTAACCCTGTCCAATCCGGCTTCGAAAAGGGCTGTTGCGTGGCTTTTCAAGAGCGCTCCGTTGGTGGTCATGGCGATATCTAGATCGGGGCCAATCTGTCGCAGTAAGGCAACCAATCCCGTCATGTTTCTTCTCAAGAGCGGTTCACCTCCCGTCAACCGTACCTTCTGAAGCCCGCATCCAATGAGCGCCTCAACGACGAATCCAATCTCCTCGTAGGTCAGTAATTCATCTCGGGGCAGAAAAGCATGGTCGGTGCCAAAGTGCTCACGGGGCATGCAATACGTGCAACGAAAATTGCAGCGGTCGGTCACTGAAATCCTCAAGTCCTTCAACGGACGTTGATACGCGTCCATGAGGGCCATGAACCGTGGACACCTCCACGGTTCTTGAATCTGTATTGCAAGGGTTCATGACGGGCAGGCGGTAGCCAAGAGCATGGGCAAAGCGTGGGTCAAGCGTTGGTCACCCTCTCTCAAGGACGGGATGGGCAGTTTGATTCCTGCGCTGAAAATCACGCCAAATTCCTCTATAGATGAATTGACTTGGAATCTTCCTCCCTCGAAAAGCCACGCTATTCGCTGGCTCGCTTTAGCCGCACAATCCGAGCAGGAAGTGGTTCTCCACGGGCTGGGAAATGCCGGGCAAGACATTGTCTCCATGAGGCGTTGCCTGGGCCAGATGGGAGTGCAAATAACCGACTTGGACGCTGATGGAAAGGCCTTGTTGGTATCGAGCAACCACGATGACCAGCCCGCAGAAGGGAGTGTAGCGTGGCGGATTCAGGGGCTTGGGCCCAATGGGATGAAACCACCCATCAGCGTCTTGCATGCTGGGAATTCCGGAACCGCTCTTCGAATTTTGATGGCGCTTTGCGCTCGTTTTGATGTCCCGGTCATGCTCGACGGTGATGCTTCCTTGCGCTCAAGGAACCACGATGTCATGATTCGTGGATTGGAAAACCTCGGCGTCAAGGTCTCATACGGAACGGGTGTTGAGGGACTGCCTCTGTTGATTGAGGGGCCTTGGACGCCACCAGCATCATTGGAACTTGACGTCTCAACATCAAGTCAACCGATGACCGCATGGCACCTAGCCGCTCCCGCCCTGCCAACTGAAATGAAAATCAATGCTGTCGGTGAAGGGGTTTCCCTCCGACACAGTGGATTGACCAAAACGCTCTGCGAGTGCACAGGAGCACCCTCAGACTCCGCTTCCGGAAAACTTGGGCCCTGGCTTCCCGTCGTTGCCGATGCTACCGTCCACCTTCCGCTCGATGCGTCGATGCTATCCTTTGCTTGTTTGGCCGCAAAGGTCTGCGGAGCCACCGTTCAACTCAACGGTGTTCCAGCGGAAGAGGATGCACTCGGAAACGAGATCATGCTGGAGCTTGCTTCCTCGCTCGGACTTTCCATCANACAGGCCTNCGTTGAGCATGTCGGTAAGGCAGAGTCCATAGAAGTGAACCTTCAGCACGCCAATGATTTGATCACGCCGCTTGCGGCACTCTTAGCTTTAGGAGGGGGTGGACGTATCACCGGGGCATCACATGCTGCATTCAAAGAAACAGACCGCACACACGGCACTACGGCGCTTCTTGCTCAATTTGGCCTGACATCGAAATTTGAAAACGGTGTCCTCTTCGTCAAAGGCGGCCAATCCATCTCCCAACCCGATGACCTCGTGCAAACATATGGCGACCACCGAATGCAAATGACGGCGTTGGTCTTGGCCATGGGATGCTCAACCACCGTTTTGGTCGAAGGCTCAGACCTGCATGAAGTCGCTGACCCTGAAGCGGTGCAACGCTGGAAGGCGGCCGGCGTCCCAATAGAATCTGTTCTTCATGAACCATGGTAGATCAGCCGTGGCGACCAAAGTGGTGGTCCAAACTGTCGATGGA
>FUFK010042562.1_pt1 | contig 28754 bp, 42 predicted proteins | sample 1021851 | NCBI WGS metagenome assembly FUFK01 (sample SAMEA51879418, study PRJEB19060) | metagenome
CTTTTTAGCTATACCATTTTACTTCATAGCATTATTCGTTGTAAACTTTTATAATATGATGATACATATTCTTGTAGAGGCAAGTGGCTTACCAGATAAAATATATGATTTGACAAAGAAGAAACAAAGAGATAGATTTCTTAAATAAAGTATATATATAAGGGTATATATAATAGACAAATAAATGGTATATAGATTATAAAGGAGATAATAAGACTATGCAATTATATAATAGTTACGAGATAGAGGAAAGGCAAAACGAGAAAGTTATGCAAATGTATAAAGAACTTAAAAAGAAGGGTTTATGGTAAAGTGGATTAAAATGGAGAGAAATGGGGGCTACCCAACTTCTTTTTAAATAAATTTATATAAAAATAAAAAAACTTTTTTAAATAGCTTGCCGTTTCAAAAGGGCGAAGTCAAGCAAAAAAGCACTTTATAAATAGTCCAAAATAACGCGAAATAATGCGAAATAACGCAAATAACTAGAAATAACCCAAATAGTATGAAATAATGTAAATATAATATTATATAATATATAGAGTATATCTTATAAAAAGTCCAGTATATAAGGGCAGTTTTTTTTAAAAAATTTATTTAAAAAAAGTGTTGACATATGTTTTTTTTCTGTCATACTGTAAGGACAATGAACTCAACATATAAATACTGCGTCACTGTTGGTGACCACCCTTACTCTATTTGGAAACACTCCAATACAGAGCAACAAGCCGAAAAGGTTTTTGATAGTCTATCGAATCAGTTTGTTAACACTCAGATCGATTTCTGGAAATGGGACGATAGCTCCAATGAATGGGATCACATCAAGTCTCAATTTACTTGCAGTTGGAGATAAAAAAGTGTTGACACGTTATATGATATACCTTATATTACTAATCCTACTATATATTACATTATGAAGAAAAAACTCAGAGTCTACAGAAACCTTCACAAGAAGTGTCTCTCCGTTCAGCACAAAACCGATAAAGGTTGGAGGCTTTTAAAGCACGTTGAATCGATCCGTTTAAAGTCGCCAAGCTACATTGTTTCGCAAGCGGGCAGAGACAGAGTCCTTCGTGAAAAAAGGAAGAATGTCCATGCCGTTGTAGAGGGCTATGAGATAGACTCCTTTCCAAAAGACAAGACGGAATGGAAGAAAGTTTTATACAACCCTTACATTTCATCTAATTTCTTTTATGCTGATGAGCCACACAGACATCCAGTCTGCACGTTCTACGCAAAAATCGATAAAACTGGAATATGGGCTTGACATCAAGCCCTAAATCCATACTATACCAATCATGACTACCGAAAAAGTAAAAGAATACATAAAGAACAAGGTTCTTTCATCACTTGGTGAGAAACCAAACGAGGACGGCATTATCGTCCTTTGCGAAGATCAACAAGCTGATTACACTAGGGAAACAAATCGTTATAAACAGTTTCATAAAGACTGCGAAGGTTGGAACTGGAATAGCACTCTAGCAGAAGTTGCTCGACATATCATAGATGTATACCCTGATTACGAAAGGGAGGACTTATATGAATTTATTAACTTTTACTTCGAGGATGATACCTATTCATCACAGATAGAAGAAATTATTGATGTTTTTGAATAAAAATAGTTGACAAACTATAAAAAAAATGTATTATGTTATGAATAATCGTTCTTTGTAATTTTGCAAGTAATATAAGATACTATTCGCAAGGGGAGGATATCTTCGGATACCTTGTGGGAAAGCTCGACTCAGGCGAGATAGAAGCATACGCAATTATGTGATGAGGGTGTGTTAGGTTTTATATTATACTATTTGTCAAGAGTGGACATAAGAAAATGTAATTTAGTGTGTCTTGGGGGGTTTCATCACCTCCGCCCCAAGCGGTGAAATTCATTCTTGACAGATAGTTCATCTTAAAAAGTAGCTTGTTTGGATTGGTTAATATCGAGTAATATCAATCTTAGAGTCTTGGCTTGAGGCGGTCAATTGATAATAACTTGGAAATTATGCCTTAACTTTTTCGCGGACGCACTAGGAGGCGTTAGTAGGTATAGATTCCTATAGCCGAAATAAACAGATAAAGAGAAATAAGAAAGATTGCAACTTTCTTATTAGGGAGGTGATCAACCCCTTGAAGGAGCGCGTTCCCATTGATCATTTTTTTTTATTTTTTTTAAAAAAAGTGTTGACACAGAGAATAAAGTATACATACTGTAAGTCATGCTAAAACTACATAAAAATTCATTATACCTCGTCGAGGGAAAACTTCTCAAGCTCACCTCTATCAAGGAGCTTAAAAACAAAACACAGTATATGTTCTCCAGTTTCAGACATGGAGAGGGTAAAGTGTTTGATGTATACAAGACTCAGCAAGATGAGATAGATGCTTTCTGCTCTATGGCAGAGCCATTTCAAGTTAAAATGATGGAGGAGGGCAGAAGCCTTGACAAAACAGCAGAGCTTGTAGAAATTCAAGACAGAGAGATAACTTGTTGGGTTATGATTGAGGCTTGGGAAGATGCCCTGGCTCGTCAAAACGAATCTGTTTGTGAGTTCTACGAAAGACATCCTACGATGATGGATTAAAAAAAACCTTGACATTAATTAAAACTTTGTATATGCTTGCTGCATGAAAGATGAAACTAAAAACGTTATTGACCATTTGACCTATGCGTCTTATGCTCATAACCGCAAGTTAAATCCAAACATTCCACATCATGAATGGTTTCGAGTATATGGCAAGAAAAATGTTCTAACTCTCGAATCTATTTATCAAGCTAAACTAACTAAACGCATAAAATGAATAACACAAAATTAAACTGGACTATTTATACACCTCTAAAAGGTTTTTTAAATGGTAGGAATTACGTTACNGATGACAGGGGCGACATTGCATTCTTTCGATCATATGATGATGCTCTAGGTTATTTAAAAACAAACCCGTATGGTTCTCCTGAGGAGCTTAACAAAAATATTCTGGACGGCAATGTTGTCATTGAGGAATATGATAATAATGTGATTAATGCCAGCTAATGGGAAGATACTATAGCGGGGATATAGAAGGTAAGTTTTGGTTCGGGGTGCAACCCTCAGACGCGGCTGATAGGTTTGGCGTTCAGGGCGCTACTCCAAACTATTTAGAATATTACTTTGATGAAGAAAATCTTGAAGAGCTTGAAGATGAATTAGATCGTATAGAAAGTAATGACTGGTTTAGAGCGCTTCATGCGTATCATGAAGATACTACTGGAGAACTGTCTAAACCTGATGTTCCTCAAGAAGCCGAAAAAGATTACGCAGATTATGTTTTAGGAATTCAAATATATGATAGTATTAAAAAGACTGGACAATGTTCATTTAGCGCAGAACTTTAGCAGAGTGGCTCGAACATGTCAAATATAAAACTTTTTGTAGTGTTATTGCAAAATATGTAGTGTAGTATAGTCTGCCGCGTGGTTCATTTTGTCTATAGTGGACTGCGCGGCTTTATTTTATATTATTTAAAATTTAAAAAAACTTTAAAAAAAGTATTGACATAAATTTTTTTTCTGTCATTATATAGACATGACTAAACTACTAACAAACCCAACTGCAAACGCCAAGATTAACAAGTCTATTAAACAAGGCTATTTAACATATGGCATTCACCTAGCACCTTTTAACCTAAGTGGTTTTAATGTTTGTGCAAACGCTTCTACAGGTTGTGCTTCAGCTTGTTTAAACACTGCTGGTAGAGGTAGAATGACAAACATTCAGAAAGCTCGCATTGCCAAAACAAAACGATTCTTTTCTGATAAAAAGTCTTTTTTATTACAGTTGTCTAAAGAGATTAAGTCAGCTATTAAATCGGCTGAAAAAAAGGATATGATTCCTTGTTTCCGTCTCAATCTTACAAGTGACTTACCTTGGGAAGCAATTAAACTAGATGGTTTATCATTAATGGAAATGTTTCCAGACGTTCAATTTTACGATTATACTAAATCATTTAAAAGAGCTAAAAAGTTTGCCGACGGACAGATGCCTAAAAACTACCATTTAACATTTTCTCGTAGTGAATGCAATGATAATCTATGCGATATATTAAAAGATTTAGGTGTAAACATTGCAACTGTCTTCAGGAATAGTTTACCACAAACCTATAAAGGTTTGCCAGTCATAAATGGTGATGAAACAGACTTGCGTTTCTTGGATGGTAAAGGTAAAATTGTAGGACTAGTTGAAAAGGGTTTAGCTAAACAAGATTCAACTGGTTTCGTAATAGGATAAACATTAATAACACTATATAATGAAAAACAAACTTCCATTTAAAAAAGAATCAGAACAGGAAAGGAAAGATCGTATAGCTTACGAAATAAAAACTTATCCTAAAAAATCTAAGGCTTGGCTTGAAAGTGATGCGAAAAATTGGACTTCGGCAATGCTCAAAGGTTGGTATAAATCTAGACCACATTTAATTCAAGACTAGAGTAAATAAAACTAAATATGGCATTATTATTACTTTTCATTGTTATGTTGTTGTTCGTATAAATTAATTTATGGGGGTGAAAGGGTTTCGATTTAAACTATTTAGTTTAAACACGGTGGTTCGACTCCACCCACCTCCATAAATTTTTTTTATTTTTTTTTAAAAAAACTATTGACATCGGTAAAAACCAGTTTATAGTATAGGCATAAGATTAAAAAAGATCTTATATTAAAAACTAACCCATATTGATTATGACAACTAAAACTCAAGATCGTTTAGATCTCATTAAAAAGATTCACAAGCAGTTAGCAAAACCTGCTTCCGACGGATACGTTCAGCTTCCAGTTAAAGAGGCTGATATAAAAGACGAGTTTGCTCGTCTCAACACCCACCTAGAACAAACCAATTATAATTGGGAAAACGAATTCTTAAAGGATTTGATTTTCGGTTCTTAACTTTCTTCATGGGTTCACCCCTCGTCTCTAATCTTAAATGAATTGGCGAGGGGTTTTTCCAAAACAGACTATATAAAATGAATAATGCAATTGCAACTTTTGTTACCTACGGATCATTGGAAGAAGTGTGGGAGCGTGAATTAACACAAAACGATGTGATCGGTATTTTAGAAAACCATTCACAAACGGATGAAGATATCGAATCGTTTTTTAAAGAACAAGGATATAAAGATTTATATATAGGATCAGAAGTTTTAACTTGGTTAGGATATTAATTATGGGAAATGTGGCAAGTGCAATATTACAAATACTATGGATTCCAATTGGGATAGTCGGAATATCGTTTGGTTATATATCAGACTATATAGAATCATCGCATCTAAAAATCTGCGATTTCGTTCAAATACTACGAAATAATAGCTAGAATAACACGAAATATTATAAATAATATGAACTACTAAAATACTCAGAAATAAACCAAATAATATATACGCGAGCCTTGGCATTAGTCAAGGCTTTTTTTATGTGGACATATATATACTGCACACATGTTCACTAGTATATATTTTTTATACCATCTCATTTATTTTATATAATTTGGTTTTTTTGCTTGACATCGTATAAACTGGGCTTTATAAAAGAACTTCGTTCTTTTTTTTCATTCTCGCGGGAAAACCCCGCCAAGCCCAAGTTGGGCATCAACAAAAACACACATACATACATACATACCATGAAAACAGTAACAGCTAACGAAGCCCTCGCCCTCGATATCACAGAGACACCTCTGAACGTAGAGTTCAAAGAGGTTCAGATCGATGGCGAGTATTCAGCAACAGTCGGTGTGGATCGTGCGATCCCATCCTTCGAGCAACTGCTCGCACCATTCGTCGATCTCAGCAATGCGTTGCAGGTCGAATTCGATCCCACCATCAAACTGCTTCGTTCATCCTACGGAACAGATGGAACTATTTATACCATCTCGATGGGATATAAAGACATCAGCTTGGGTGGGCGTGAAACCAAGTCACGGATCATCCGTCACGGATCATTCAATTCATCCTGCTCTGATCGATTTGGATTAGCGATGTGGGTGCAAGTCTGCTCTAACGGAATGATGGGATGGAAGTCTGCAAACAACGCAGTCACACGATTCACAAGCAACTGGGATACGATTTCATCTGAACGTGTTCAGTCTGCTCTGGGATCATTCGACGCGATGCAAGAGCATTACATCGATATGGCTAACGAACTCAAATCGATCCGTTTAACTGCCCCACAAGTAGACGAGCGTCTCGCACGTATCGTTAAGGGCGAGGGCAAGCGTTCAGAAAACATCCGTGAAAACATTCGCGATTTGTTCATCTCTGGGCGTGGCAATCGTGGCGAAAATGCGTGGGATCTGTTTAACGCAGTCACCGAATACGAGAATCATCATCGCGTGTATCGTAACACCGATGTCTCATCCTCTGAGAATCGTGCCAAGGGCATCCTAAACATCGACTCTGATCGACTAGCCACCTTGGTCGCGTAAAGCCCTTACAGAGCAACTCAAAGCCCTCTATCGCAGAGGGCTTTTTTTTGTCCAAATATCCAGCTTGTATAAATCAGACTAAATATAACCAGCATGTCGCACAGGGGCGTAATAAACAGGATAGTTTATCAGCAACAAATGATAGGCCGTAATAAACCAAATAATTTAAACCAAATAACAACCACCCCCTCTCAAATATATACTATAGTTTAGACCAGGGCGATTATAGGACATCTGTTATATTGATTGATTTATACTAAAACTAGTGAACAGATGTTCATAAAAAAAAGATGAAAAAAGATATTGACCTAAGCTTGGGCATAGTCATTATCGGTATTGTATCAACAAAGATACTATATTATGAATAAACATACAAAACTCAAGACACTACGCAAAGGCACTTTTGCTATTGCCCGTATTGTCTCTAAGAAGAAGCCACTAGCTTCTTTTAAACAGCATGATATAACCAAAGTCGTGCTTTGCACAGTCAGAACTGGCGTCGAGTATAAAAACCTCAAGTCAGTTAAAGAGTCTGGTATAGAAGTCCAGTCATTGCCTTGGGGCGAGTGGGCTGATTATCCTTACCTTATCACTCATAAGGGTAATCGTTATATCAGACTATATCTAGGTAACAGCATGAAAGTGTTTTACCTAGTTGATGGCGTAAAGGTGTCAAAACAAAAGGCACTATCTATGCTACCCAAAACAAAACCCAGTGAAAAGCCTGCCTGTATCACTGTTAAAGAGTCTGGTTTAGTTTCTCTAAAACAGAAGGGCAAGGAATTGTTTTGTTAGTTGTTACTTCAAGGAAGCTCAGAGAAATCTGGGCTTCCTTTTTTTTACCCAAATACCAAGACTAGCTTAAATAAAACGAAATATAATAATAGCCCAAAATAAACGAAATAATATATACGTGTGCATATGTATACATATATAGTGAACAGATGTACACTAGTTTAATTTATACTGGCCGCGAAATTATTTTTATATTATTTGATATATATTGTTGACTCGCGCTATAAACTATCCATTTTAAGCAGTGAGCATAAGCTCAATTATTAACTAACATACTAACATATAACATATCATATATCATGAAGACAGTAACTGCTAATGAAGCGCTCGCGCTAAACATCACCGAAACTCCGCTCAACGTTGAGTTTAAAGAGATTCGTATCAATGGAGAATACTCCGCTACAGTTGGCATTGATCGTGCCACGCCTACCTTTGAAACGCTACTAAAGCCTTTCATTGATATGTCAAACGGCTTACAAGTTGAGTTTGATCCTACCATCACACTAATGCGTTCAAGCTATGGCACGGAAGGCACGATTTACAGTATCTCAATGCCTTTCGGTGAAGTATCACTTGGCGGTCGTGAAACTGAGTGCCGTATCACTCGCTACGGCTCGTTTAATTCGTCAAGCTCCGATCGCTTCGGCTTAGGCATGAAAGTGCTAGTTTGCTCAAACGGCATGATGGGTTGGCGCAATCGTGGCAAAGCAGTAACTCGCTTTACTGCCAACTGGGACGTTATCTCAACTGCTAGAGTTGAGCAAGCGCTTAAAAGCTTCGACGGCTTAAAAGCTCACTATGTTGAGTTGGCTAACAAGCTAGATTCTAATCAACTTACTGCTTCTCAAGTTGATGAACGCTTAAACAAGTTGATTAAAGGCGAAAGCAAGCGCTCCGACAATATGCGCGAGCAAGTGCGTGAGCTATTCGTAAGTGGCAAAGGCAATCGCGGTCAAACTTCGTGGGATTTATTCAATGCCATCACTGAGTTTGAAAACCATCACAAGGTATACCGCGAGACAAGTGGCGTTTCGAGCGCTGAGAATCGCTTAAAAGGCGTTTTGGCAATCGATACTGACTCGCTAGCCGAATTGGTAGCCTAACAAGCTTCTAGCCTATCTCAAGCGCTCCGTAACTGGAGCGCTTTTTTCATGCTCAAATATAATCAAATTCGAGCGCAATATCGATTAATATAAGATTGAGCAAATCAGTTTAAATAACTTCAAATATTATTACGGGCCGCAAATGCTCCTATATTAGTCCAGGTATATTTAGGCAGCACTTTTTCAGAAAAACGCATCAAGATATCATGATATGATGATATGTTTTATTTTTAAAAAGATGCATTTATATCATTGACCGATCCCATTTATTCTGATCTATTTATAAGCATAGCATCTTAAGCTATTATTAACTCAAAGGTCGCGATTTCCTTAATCGCCTATTAACTATGCCATACACGTTTGATAAATTATTCAGCACCTTCTGCAAGTCTGACTTCGAAGGTCAGGACGTCTCAATCGATATCTCATTGAAAGAATACGGAGTCGCCTGGCAAGTGCTTGGTAGTAAAACCAAGTTTATTTACGGAGTCGAGTGGAACGGTGCTAAAGGTGAATACGTTCAATTCGACCACTGCTTCTTTGATAGTGACATGGACGTCTTCAAAGAATTCGACTGGGTTGAGTTTGACAAGGTCTACTCTTACACTGGTCTAAGTGCAGATCAATGGAAGGAGCTTCCACTACCACAAAAGATTACCGATTTGCTTGGCTACTATGGATCAGCTGAAATCTTCGGTGCTGATCGACTTGTAACTTATCTTTGAGTTGAACCTAGGCGCGATTGGACTTAATATCTGATCGCGCTTTTTTCAGCCAAATATATCAGATCATTTAAATAAGACGCAAATATATATTATTGATTAAAGTATATAACATAGGGATTATAGGTGATCACATGTTCACTAGTTTGCGTTATACAGGCCGCGAAATTATTTTTAAAATTTATTAAAATTTATTTGACATACATATTATAAATGCCATTGTTTAAACCATAGCAATCAAGCTATACTAACCCACACATAAAAATGGAAAAATCAAATGCCATACTAATCAATGCCAACGACCGCACTATAACCAAGGTTGTTGTTGAAACAGTCGAAGATATCACCCGTCTAATCGGATGCGATCTATTCACCTGCGTAAGAATCGACCACAGCGAAACAATCTATGTGGACGATGAGGGATTACTCAAGAATCCCAAAGTCGGGTTCAAGCACACCGCATACGATGCACCGCTCGCAGGGAATGGTCTAATCCTTGGAACAACGCCAATGGGTGATTCAACCGATACCAAACAAACAATTCACGATGTCTACATGGACACGGATTTTCTAAGATTTGGCTAGGGTTACTGGGGGTGTCGGCAAATGTCGGCATCCCCTTTTTCTTTCCAAATATCCAAATATGACATAATGGTTATACTATTACTCTTCCTACTATTTATATTGCTACTATGAACATCTGTTCACTACTATACTAGGGTATTCACCCTATAAAATTATTTTCAACTTTTTTCCATATACTGTTGACATAGCCGTTTTATATACTACTGTATATAGCATACCAATTAAGGTATATTAACCATCATATAAATGAATAAACTAACAGCACTACAAAGCATCCGCAAAGGCACTTTTGCCATTGCTCGGATTGTATCAGATAAGAAGCCTCTTAAGGCTTATCGTCAGCACAAGATCACTAAGGTTGTCTTGGCAACTGTTCGCACAGGGATCGAGTTTAAAAATCTCAAGGTCAACGAAGACCGCGAGACTGGATCGCTCCCTTGGGGTGAGTGGGAAACNTACCCATACCTAATTACCCACAANGGTAATCGTTATCTTCGCCTCTACCTTGGCAACTCAATGAAGGTTTTCTACTTAGTAGACGGAGTCAAGGTTGCAAGTGAAGTTGCAAAAGCAATGCTCCCAAAGAGCAAACCAAGTGAGAAACCCGCTTGCATCACAGTCAAGGAATCTGGACTTGTGAGCATCAAGCAAAAGGGAAAGGAGCTTGTAAATGGAAACGCTTAAGGGAGCAATTGGAGGGGGACTAATCGTCCTCCTCCTCTGGCTCGCCTTCGAGATTGCTGAACATAAGGAATTGAAAAGGCTAGAGTTAGAAAAACAAAGTTGGATTGAACAGGGATATCCAATCCAAGATTAAAACCAAGGGGAGGCAAATTAGCCTCCCCTTTTTGCGTAGTCTGTTCGCGTCGAAAAATTTTTTTCTGCGGTGGGGGACCCAACTTATGTATCCCCATTTTTTAAAAAGTTTTTTTATCCGCGAAGGCGAGGCTTTTTTGGAAAACCAAAAAAAACCGCACCCTTATTTTGCCATAGGGAAATCGTATACACAAATGTCATCTAGACACTCATCTACATCTTTCTCGCACATACTAAGATCGCCATAGTGAGGCCATCGAATAATGTGATCGGCTCTATCTCTCATTGCCTTGTCATTCTTTTCCTCTAGCTTATTAGCGGGCAATACTCCAACCTTGTCTATGTATACAACTACCCCACCTAACTTTTTTATTGTGTCTGCTTCTATCGGAAACCTTACATCGGGTATAATGCCGCGAGATCCATTTTGGAAAGCCTTGTCAAGCCATACAGTGTCGCCAAACTTTTGTTTCATTAACTCTGCATACTCAACTAGCAGTGGACGAATCAGTTCTTTTTCTGATGGAACTTCGGTAAATGCCGAAATGCCCAAGTTAGATGTTAGTAGTTGGTCACAGTCTTGCTTAATTTGTTTAGCAAAGGATACTATGTCTAAGTCTATACCCCAACGTTCTCTAAGTTTTGTTTGAAATATTTTGCAAGCTGTATCTTTGCCAGAGCGAGCAAAGCCAGAGACACCAATTAGACTAGGTCGTAACATACAATAAATCCTTTGCCGTTGGGTTTTACTCCCATTACATTGTAATCAATCCATTCAATCGCTTCTTCTTCTGTCATCTCTTCGCTGAAATGATCAAACATCTTTGAGTATGAGTAAATCAAGATGCCATTATCATCGTGACCTATAACACAATCGTCTAAGCCATGTAGAATGAGAGCTTCTTTGTCCAGTCTATTTAATATATCTTCGTCCATATTTTATTTTTTAAATTTTCTTAATTGTTTCTGCTCAAGACAGTAGCCTTCGCCATGTCCAAGATTTTTTATGTTTTCTTTTTTAATTAAATCATCTTTAAAAGCCCAACCTGGAAACGTTATAGTATTATCTTCTATAGTAGCTAATATATACATGTCAACATCGTTGTTCACTTTCATGGTAGATAGTAGTTTGCCGTTTTTGTATTTAGTAGACTTTATGTCGTATCTATACCCCTTGTAAATCCCATCTTCACTTCCACTCCTTGGCGTAAGACCAAGATCTGGGAATGTGTTAAAATGTTTGGAGAAAGCATACTCTGCCATAAGTCCCATAACATCTGCCTCAGAGCCATCTTGCTCTCCCATCTTTGCATCTTTTACGCCAGCACTTCTAGCAATTAAAGATCTCATTCTGCCTATAATTTGACAGACAGTTACCTCGTCTGGATTTAATTTTACTTTTATCATTTTATGGTAGCCCCACCAGGAATCGAACCTGGAATGCAAGATTAGAAATCATGTGTTATATCCGTTTAACTATGGAGCCTTTTAATTATATATAGAATATTCCATCAAATACAGTTTGTCAACATTGTCAACACCTGCATAACTCATACAGCTTTGGATTCCTTGATTTATTCTATTTAAATATTGTTCGTAAGTTTCTTCTCTCATTTCTAAGTAAACAGTTTTACCTTCTACATAACCATCATGCCCTTTGTTTGTAGATGANGCACTACCATAAAATTCTTTTAGACTAGGTCGTATATGATTTTTAATTGTTTTTGCTGGACTATCTGAACACTTAGCAAACTCACTGCCTATCATAACCATATTGCCACCTGCAACCAATGCCTTGCATACATCGCCCACTTCTCTTATTTGTCCATCAGCTATAACTGGTATGTCGAGATAAGATAGGTTAGCCACTGTGCTGAACATAGGTGTACCAACTCCAGTACAATTATATGTTGTACAACTCTTACCCATTGACAAGCCAACCTTGACAGCATCAGCGCCCCAAGATTTTAAATCCATAGCCGCATATGTAGTTCCAATATTACCAGCTATGATTTTTGCATCATTTTTGAAACTATGATTTTTTATGTGTTCAATCATTTCTTTCACCAATATGTGATGTCCATGTGCCACATCAATAGTAATATAATCTACTCTAAGTTTATTAACAAACAAATCATTAACTAGCTCCCAATCTTTTTCGTTTACCCCAACTGATATAGAAATTGTTTTTAAATCTTGATTATCCCTTACCCAATCATAAATATGATCGTAATCATAAAATCTATGTAACACATAGAAATATCCAGCCTCACTTAACTCCTCTGCTTTAGTGAAGTCTATTGTACACTTCATATTTGCTGGCATAGCAACGCTTTTAAATTTTTTCCCTAAAAACTCCACAGACGTATCTAGATTTGATCTAGACCTTACCTCAGAGTATTTGGGCGTGAGAACTATATTGTCATAACTGTATGCTTTATTCATAATATTTAAAAATTTGGTAGGACGACAAGGATTCGAACCTTGAACCAATTGATTAAAAGTCAACTGCTCTACCGTTGAGCTATCGTCCCCTATCTAATCTTCTTTGCAATTTTTTACCTTGATCAGATAATTTTGCATAATTACTTCGTGTTAAACGATCACCAATCTTACATAAGATCCAACAACCCAAGCCAGCTGAAATGTACATCAGAAGAATTAATATTATATACTTGAGTTGCATGATTTTTTAACTATGAGACACACAGTATGTACTAAACTTTTACACATGTCAACAAAAAAAAGCCCCAAATCCCTTTTTATTGGGAAATGGGGCTAAATCTTAGACTTTTTGTAGAAAGCACCACCGCGATTAAGCAAAGTGATGCTGGGTGTTACACTAAAAATTTAATTTTTTTTAAAAAAAAATATAAAAATTAGAGATTTCACTAATGGTGTAATATATTTTGATGTCTAATAAACTAGAATTCAAACAATTGAATAAAAAAATTAGATTCAAAAAGAAAGAATTTAATTTTACAACAAATCAAATAGATTTTTTAAAAACCGTACTAGACGAAGATTCTAAACTTTTGTTTTTATCTGGACCAGCAGGAACTGCCAAAACATATATGGCTGTATATTCTGCCTTACAGATAATGATCGACTCTGATTTAGAAAAAGAGATACTGTATATAAGAAGTATAGCAGAGAGCGCTCAAAAAAATATGGGTGCTTTGCCTGGATCTTTGGATGAAAAGTTTTCTGTTTTTGCAACACCATTTTATGACAAGCTAGATGAGATGCTTGAAATACAAGATATAAAATATTTGGTAGATAAGAAAATGTTTAACTGCATACCAGTCAACTACATACGAGGCTCTAACTGGAAAAACACTATAATTGTTATTGACGAGGCTCAAAATTTTTCTCACACAGAGCTTGTTACTACTTTGACCAGAATCGGTGAAGGTTCTAAAATAATTGTTTGTGGCGACACAATGCAAAGTGACATTAGCAACAGTGGTTTTTCTAAGATGCTAAATTTATTTGATGATGAAGAATCTATAGAAAACGGCATTATTTGCAAAAGGTTTACTACTGATGATATTAAAAGAAGTAAAATCGTAAGATTTATAGTCTCTAAGCTTCAAAATATATAATATTTTGTGTAACATATTATATAGCCGTTCATCTCGAAAGAGACGGAAGTAAAAGGCATAGTGCCTTCGAAGGAACGCGTGATTAATGAACACGTAAATAGAAAGGCTAATAATGAAGCACGAAATGCAATGGAGGGGTGTTAAATACATCGCCAACATAAAGAAGAAAGCTACAAAAGCTAAGAAAAAAACTTCATCCAAAGCAAAGACCGTTATGAAGTATCGAGGTTCTGAGATAGAAGTATAAATTCAAAGCCTGTCTCTTCTACGAGATGGGCTTTTTATATTTATAGAATACAAACATCATAACTACTACAGATGAAGAACTCAGTATGTAGTTGACTGACAACCAAAAATCAAATCCAAATCTCATTAGAGCATAGAAAAATGCGGCAAAGTATCCAACTATAGAAAGATAGCATATTGCTATGCTTACATCTTCTACAGACTTGGTTTTGATAGATTTTATTATCTGAGGCCAGAAACAGCAGATAAAACAAAGATTGTATATGATTCCTAGTAAAGTTTCCATTGGATTTAGTTACACACAGATATAGTGTATATATAAAAGTCAAGTTAAAATAAAAATGGGATATTTGTCAGGACTAATTGATTTTAATGGAGACCTTGAAGGTGACAAGGCAATTATCTACAATTGTCAAGAAATAGCTGGTGCTTTTGATTTAGATATTGAAAATGATAATTGTACATTTACCATAGATAGAAATTCTAAAAATGCACCTGTTGCAAAGTATTTAGACTATCATGCTTATTGTATGAAAAATATGTTAATACCTGCTGGTAAACCAGATGTAGATTTAAAATATCTTGCGGGTCTTTTTGATTGGTTCGCATATTATAAAGTAAATCAAGTAGATAATAGATATTACCCTCAAGTAATTTTTAGGAGTAGCACAATATCTTGGTTTTTATGTAGCCACTTTGGAAAACCGCTCAAGGATTCCTTGGTCTTACATTCAAAAGAAATATTGTATTTCTTAGAAAATACAAAAGATTTTATGCTAATAAAAAACGAAGAAGCACAAGTAATGTTAGACTGTGCCATAGACTCTAAAAATCCTTACAACAAAGAAAGAATGGATTTTTTAAAAAAAAATTGAATTAATAGTGTAATTAAAATCTATGGAAGAACAAGCCAGGTTAGATCGCATAGAATCTAAAATCGATAAAATGTCTGAAGCCATTATTGCGTTAGCAAGGGCAGAAGAAAAGATTATTGGATTAGATGAAACCACTCATATTATTCTAAAAAGATTAGTAGCTTATGAAGAAAGGCTTAGGATTGTTGAAGAGCAATCTGCTAAATCTAAAACAATAGTAACCTTGTTTTGGGTTATAGCATCAGCAATCATAGCTTCCGTCGTTGGCATGAAGTGGCTATAAATTAAAATTTTTTAAAAAGTTGTTTTTTTTAATAAAAAAACATATATATATAATATATGAAGTTTTGTATACAATGCGGTTCTAAATTGCTACCTATGAATGGAGCTTACCCAAAATTTTGTGGCAATTGCGGTCACGCAGTTGGCGCTCAAATATTAGCAAAAGAGGACACTGTAGAAAAAATTGAAAAAGAAGACGACTTTGAAGTTGATACGTTACAATTCGATTTACAAATCGAAGAAGATGTAGCGATCAAGGCTGAGAACTTACTAGGTACATCAGATTCTGTTAGTCAAGCAAGTAGAAGAACTAATAACATTAGAAGTTTAGACCAATTGCGCCAAAGAATGAGACAGAATGATACGCAGGATGCCTAGAAACTTTAATGATATAGAGCCAATAATAGAACAAATTCTACAGCGATACAGAGGCAAGTGGAATTTAGACGTTATAAAGTATTACGAGTTCGAAGATTTTAAGCAGGATGTAAAATTACACATCTACTTAAAGTTTGAAAAATGGAATCAAGAAGAGCCTTTCGAGCCTTGGTGTTCTAGAGTTATAAGAAACCAGTTAATCAATAAAAAGAGAAATCTTTTTACTAACCATAATAAGCCTTGTTCAGATTGTTATTTCAATGGAGGTGGAGATTCATGCACATACACAAAGAGTAAATTACAATGTGAGGAATGCACAGAGTATAAAAAATGGGCTAAAGCTAAAAAGAATGCTTATGAAATTAAAAGGGCTAAAGATATAGATTCAAATGTTCATGAGATAAACAAGCCAGACGAATCTAATATTGATTATGAAAAATTTATTAAAGCAATAAGAAAAGAAATAAACGATAGATCAAATGACGTTAAATATAAAATTAATTTAACAACATTAAAAATATTTGATATGTCTTATGTACAAAANCTTGAAGATGAAGACATTGCTAAAAAACTAGGTTATAAGACCAACGAAAGTAACAGAAGCCCAGGATATCGAAATATATCTTTGCACAGAAAAGTTATTAAGGAAGTGGCTAAAGAACTTTTACAAAAAGAAGATTTTGATTTTGTATGAAAAAGAAATTTACTTTATCAGACCAACAAAAAGAGTGGATTAAAAAGAACGGTGAATCTTTAGAATATGATGTAAAAGATATCACTGTAACGATTACTGGTGACAAATCTAAAGATGGTAGATCAATAGAAGGTGTTGCTGTAAAAAAGTTTTTATCAGAAGATTTAAATGTAAAACCCAAAGTAAGAAGCGTAATTAGTTCTGAGTACGATGCTATTGAGTTAAATGCAGAACAAAGAAAGTTTCTAAGACTTAATTTTGATAAAATGACGATAGCAGAGTTAACACTTGATCTTTTTCCAGATCTAGATGATTCTGACTTACGTAAGGTGGCGTTTAGCAAAGAAGGATCTGCTGTAACGAGGTTTTTGACGAAGATTGGTGCTAACGTTAACAAAAACACAAAAGAGGAAAAATTTGAATATCCAGAGGACATTGGATCTGCTATAACTTTAATTAATAAATATAGTGGTAGTAATTTAAAAAAAGAAACTCTAAAAGATCATTTTGTTGATCCGATACTAAATTTGTGCGTAAATTTAAAAAGGGTTGGAGTAAAACATACTTTAGAAAATTTTAAAGAAGATATCGAGAGAGAAAGATTTTTAGAAAGCTTTATATGCGATACTTGGGATAAAGAAGATTTAACATCTGGAGAGATATCTCAATATATTGATCTGGCAGGTGAAAGAGTGCATCTAGACCAGATTAAAAAACACCAACAAGAGTTACAAGAGATGCTAGAGGTTTCTATGCGTAACGAAGACAAGATTCAATATACACTTGTAGAAAGTATTGATAAGCAGATTCAGAACAGAGATAAATGTATGGGTCGAATAGAAAAACTACAAAAAAGTTTAGAAGGAACTAGAACACAAAGACTTAAGGAAAAATCTCCAGATAATGTCACAATACTTTCTATTATTGAAAAATTTATGAAAGAAAAAGAACGCAAGCAAATCCTTATAATGCAAAAGAAAAAGGACGAAGCTCTTGCTGATGATATAGATAAATTAGACGATATGGACGAGTATGTATCTAAAATTCTTGGGATTACCAAATCTGAAATAATAAGTCAACAATGAGGTATTCAGAGTTCAAGACAGAAAAGGAGTTTAAGAGATATCTTAGACAAGAAAATCTTTTGATGGCTGAATATTTTGAAAAATTTGAGCCAAGGTATGATTTGTATACAAAAGAGCCTATCAAGTATAAAGATAGGGCTAGTTATTTGTCTACATACTTTTTAGATAAAAGGCATATGGCTAAATGGTTAAAAGCTCAAGATAGAAGTAAGGCTCTTAACTTTATTAAACAAGCTATAAAATTTAGAAAAGATAAAGATGATTTACAATTTGTTCCCTGTCAAGTAGAAGCAAGAAATATAAAACAGATTCCATCTATCAACGCATATGATTATATTCAAGAAAACAGTATGGCTAAAGAACTAGATCTTATACAAAGGTTTGAATATGACAAAGTAGAATATGAGTTTGATAGTTTGGACAATGCTATTGTAGGTATTGATACTAGAGAAAAACAAAAATTAGATTTAAAGGGTGTTAAAACAATCAAACACAAATTTGATTTTGGTGACTATGGTTTTATTAACGAGCCTTATTTCTGTAATTTATTTTTTGAAAGAAAATCTATTGCAGATTTGTGGGGAACTATGTCTCAAAATTATGATAGATTCTGTAGGGAAATGCAAAGAGCAAAAGATTCTGGAGCTTACATAATTGTTTTGATTGATTACTTATACAGTAAAGCTACTGGATATAATCATAATAAAAGATATTCTAAATCTACAGCTAATTTTATATTTCATAGAATTAGAAAAATGCTTCAGACTTATGACAATGTTCAATTTGTTTTTTCTGGCGGTAGAGAACAAAGTGAATTCTTAATTAAGAAAATAGGCATGATGGGTAAAAATGCCAAAAAATACGATTTACAATATCTTTTAGATACTAAAAAAATAAAATGATAACAAAAGGAAATTTTGGTTTAGAAAATCCAGACCTTGTAAATGAATTATTAGAGGTTAAGGGAGATATAAATCAAGCAGAGGCTACTGAAATGGTTTCTAGATTGTTGATATCTAGACCAGGGCTTTTGTATAATATACTTACTGGTGGTGAAAATTTGTTTAGCTATCAAATTGCCAAAATAGCCCTTTTAACGAAGAGAGACTTCACTTTGGACATAAGTTCCAGAGGTGGTGCAAAAACGTACACAGCAGCCGTTTTTGCGTTAATGTACGCCATTACACACCCTGGCATAAAGATTCTAGTATTGGGTCCAACACTAAGACAAGCAAAAACGCTTTTAAATTATATCATGGATATATCAAAAAAGCCAAACGCTTATTTGTTAAGACAGTTTTTAACAGACAAAAATTACAAGAAAGATCCAGACAGATATTCTATAAAAGTTGGCACTGGAACTTTCGGACCAGAATCAGAAATATTTGCTATGGCACTTGGCGATGGCAAAAAAATTCGTGGTGCTAGAGCGCAAGTAATTATTCTTGATGAGGCATTTGCAATACCACAAAACATTATAGATGAAGTTATTGGACCTATGATGATTGTTAATGCTAATATATCCGAAAGAGTTAAGACAAAAGAGATAGAAAATAAACTTATCAAAGCAGGTAAAATGCAGGAAAGCGAAAGAACTGTCTTTGCAAACAACAAAATGATTATGCTATCTTCTGCTTGTTATGAGTTTGAATCATTTTACAAAAGATTTGAAAGTTATAGAGATAAGATATTAGCACAAGATTTAGAAAGAAGTACGGATGAAATAACTTATGGAATAGTAAATTTAGGTTGGGAAGCTCATCCAGATGAATTGCTATCTAAGACTTTTGTTTTAAGAGAAAAAGAATCTATGTCAGAGGACTCTTTTAGAAGAGAGTATGAGGCACAATTTTCTCCAGACTCTGCTTCTTATTTTAAAATGTCTGTAATGTCAAAGAGAACGTTGGAGCCAGGAGAATATCCGCATGTAGAAATCAAGGGTGATGATCCTTCAAGATATTTTTATATACTTGGTATTGACCCTAACTTTAGCAATTCAGAGACAAGTGATAATTATGCTATGTCTTTGTTAAAAGTTGATAAAGAAAAATTAAACAAAGCTACCCTAGTCCATAATTATGCAGTAGCTGGATTAGAAGCAGAAAATATAATTAGATACGTAATATATTTACTCACACATTTTAATATAGAATATATTATAATGGATTTTGCAGGTGCTAGACAATCTTTGGATACATGGAATAATTCTTCTTTATTTAAAGAAAGAAATCTACATCTAGGAGATTTTGATGCAAACTTTGATACAGAGAAGAATATTAGGGCAACAAAACGTAATTATAATTTAAAAGAAAAAAATATAGTTCATATACAAAATTTTAATACTGGATGGATTAGAGAAGCGAATGAATACATGCAAATGTGTTTCGACAGGGGTAAACTATTCTTTGCTTCGGCTCCGATTGATACAGAATTCGAATCTATGGCAAAGCAAAAAAATATACCAATAGAAAGTATAAATTATCTTTATGGGCAAGAGAACGAGGACAACTTCAAGGAAGAGGATTGGCTGAAGAAAAAGCAATACGATTTTATTGAACATCAAGTGAGATTGATCTCACAAACAAAGACGGAATGCGCTAATGTTAAGATGACAGCATCACCACAAGGACATCAAACTTTTGATTTGCCCACGGCAATGAGAAAGATGAATAGTCCAGACAAACCTAGAAAAGACTCGTACTCTTCACTTTTACTTGCAAATTGGGGTTGCAGATGCTATGAAATACTTAATGAAACAAGTGATGTAGAAGAGCATCAGTGGGTTAGACCTATTATGATTTAATCCTTCACATAATGTGACATACAATGTAATAAATAATCAAATGCCAAAAAAGAAATACAATTCAAATTCTCTATATTTTACAGATAGAAAAGCCTACTACGAACAAAAATCGTCGGCTAGACAAGAAGAGCCAAAAGAACCAAATCACTATGATGTCTTTTCTAGNAAAGAGAATCTTGAAAAGAGTATCGGAATGGTAGCTGGTGATTTTAGTAGAGATGGATTTTTAGGTAGAACGCTAGACAGCGCACTTGGTTTAAATAGTAAGCTTACGTCCAGATTCCCTAACTTAGTTGGTCAAGGAACTTTATATAGGAGATACGCTGATGGTTATATAGGTATACAAGAAGTTGTATATTTGTGCCAAAAAGCTTGGGAAGAGTTTCAGCTATTCAGAAATACCATTGAAACTATGGTAGAATTTTCTTCATCAGAGATACAAATAACTGAAAAAAATGTTTCAGCAAAAGCATTTTGTGATGGATGGTTAAATGCAGTAAACATGAAAGGATTCTCTGAACAATTTTACAGAGAATTATACAGATCTTGTAACTTATTTATATACAAGATTAACGGAGAAATCGAAAAGAAAGATCTAAAGAGTTTAAGAGATTTGTCTGGTGGCGAAGTAAGTATTCCAGTAAAGTATACGATACTTAATCCTGCTCAAGTTGCTCTTGAAGGTGGAGTTACTTACGACTCTTCTGTTTATAAGATACTTAGCCCATATGAAATACAAAGGCTTAAAAATCCCAAGACCGAAACAGAAAAATCTATATTCAAAAATTTAGATAAAGATATTCAACTTCAGATAGAAAACTACTCAGAAAATTATGGTGGATCGACAGAATTTTTGAAAGTAGCGTTAAAAGATGTAGATTCAATATTCTATCAAAAACAAGATTACGAATACTTTGCAGTACCGCTATTCTATGGTGTTCTAGANGACATAGANTTAAAACTTGAAATGAAAAATGCCGATAGGCAAATAATTCGTTCATTAGACAGCATGTTGTTGTTGCTAACAATGGGAGGAGCTAAATCTAGAGATGGTGGTGAACTACCTCCTAATCCAGAGCATATGGCTTATATGAAAACACTGTTTGACAATAAGAAAGCTCAAAGAGTTTTAGTAGCGGATTATACAACAAAAGCTGAATATGTAATCCCAGATATCGAAAAGATAATTGGTAAAGATAAATACGAACAAGTAAACGAAGATATCAGAGAGGGATTACAAACAGTCTTTGGAGGTAACGAAACTTTTTCTAATTCTGTAACTAAGGTAAAGATTTTTTGCGAGAGATTGGAAAAGGGTCAAAATATGTTTAAGAGATGGCTAGAAGACCAGCTTCATGAAGTGTGTAAAAAGATGGGTTTTTCCGCCAAGCCGAAAGTTAAGCTATCTAAGATTAGCTTAGAAGATGATGCACAAATGTTTAGAGTTTATACACGTATGGCTGAACTTGGATTCTTAACACCAGAAGAATTATTCAATGCTACAAAGACTGGAGTTTTGCCTACTATGGATGAAAGTGTCAAATCTCAAAGACAATTCAAACAACAGAAAGAAGAAGATATATACTTCCCTCAAATTTATAATAATTCTTCATATAATCCATTAGATGCTGAAACACCAACGGAAGAAGATGCAGAGCCATCTGTAAACCAAAGAGGCAGACCACCATCTAAAGATTCTGGATTCAATGAGGTAAGAACTAGAAGAGTTGGTAGTGTAGAGCAACTTTCAATTAAGTCTATACAAAATGTTTTACACAAGTTTGATGATTTAAAAGAAAACGTCAATAAAGCTTTTACAAAGAAGTATAAAATTAAAAAACTTACTGACGGGCAAAAAGAAATTACTAAATCTATAGCTTTCAATATATCTAAAAATTATGAATTAGATAATTGGGAAGATGCAATTGTTACAGTCATAAAAGACAAGAATGTTATTGTGAATGATGATATGCAAAAATCCATTGATAAAATCTCACAAGACTTTGAGATTAGCGATGAGTTTATGAGTATATTAATACATCATGCTAAATAAGTTCCCAATTTAAGTGGGTATATGTAAAATACTATATGCCTTTTAATTTGGAAGACAAATTCAAATATAAAACTAGATTTATTTCTAAGGCCAATGTTGTCTCTTTGGTGAATGCAAATTTATCAAAAGCTTCCATAGAATCTCTTGGTTCTACCCTAGATATAGATAGTTCTGAAATAGAAAAGAATCCAGACTTACTTTTTGTGTCAGCGGATCTTTTTGTGTCCGATGTTGCAAATAAGAATGGAGACTTGGTAGATAGAGAAGGGGCAATCGATTTATCCAAACAAGTAAACAAAAAGTATCTAAACATCGAACACGAAGAAGAACTGGTAGTTGGAGCATTGATTAGCCCCTTTTTCAGAAAGTACGATGGCGATAGAGAAATTATTGCAGAAGAAGATTTAGAACAATACCAAGGATCTATAGTAGTTGGATCAACTGGATATGTTTGGAGAAGTGTTAACTCTAAGTTAGCAGATTTCATGATAGAAGCCTCAGAAAAAGGTAATAAAAATTATGGCAAAGCTTCTATGTCCTGGGAGGTATATTTTAACGAATTTGATATTTTAAAAGGTTCTAACTCGATCAGTAAAGGTCAAGTTATTTCAGATAAACAAGAAATAAATAAAATGAAGCCATTCTTAAAAGGATATGGTGGAAGTGGCATTTATGAAAACGCTCCGATACATAGATTAATCAAAGGCGAAAAGTTATTCCTTGGTGCAGGAATTGTTAGAAATCCTGCTGCTGATGTTAAAGGAATATTAACGTCTGAGTCAGAAAATTTTAAAAATAAAAATAAAAAAAAATCACAACGTATAAAAATTAATGTAAAAGGTAATAAAGCTATGAAAATCTCAGATATAACTGATTACAAACAAGCACTCGCTTCTGTCACAAATGGTGACGAAGTTGACGTGAAAACTCTTGCTTCTTTAGAGGCAAATTTCGATTCTGTAGTTGAGAAAGCCCAGGCTTCCGCAATCGCTGATGAAATTCGTAAAAAGAGCGAAGAGTACACAGCTTCTTTAAATGAAAAAGAAGAAGCTTACGCAAAAGCTGAAGAAGCTCGAGCAGAATTGGATAAGAAAGTGGTTGCTTTGGAATCAGCAAAAGCTGATCTTGAAGGACAACTTTCGGAACTTAACGAAAAAGTTGAAGCTCAAGAAAAGCAAAGAATTTTTGATGAAAGAATGACTGCTTTAAGCTCTGAATTCAATCTTGAAGGCGAAGTAGCAAAAATTGTTGCTGAAGAAATCAAGGACATTGATGATGAAGCATACAGTGCTTGGCTTAATAAATTTAAAGTACTTGCTGGTAGCCAAGTGAAGGCTCAAGCAAGTGTCGATCCTGAAGAGGGTCAAGAAGAAACCGCAGAAAGCGAAGAAGTTTCTGAAGAGGTTGAAGCAGAAGTAGAGGAAGTTGTTTCCGAAGCATCTGAAGAAGCTCAAGAAGAAATTCCTAGTTCTCAGCACGAATACAAGTCCTTAGAGGAAGAATTTGAATCCTTTGAATTTGAACTAGAAGGCAAATAAAAATAAAAAAACATATAATAAAAAATTATGGCATATACAGACCTAATCCTAAAACCAACTCGTAGCGTTCCTCCCCATAAGATCGTTTCTGAGTTTCGCACGGACTTCACTGGTTTGGCTGGTAAAATCGTTAAGGTTTCTTCCTACGATCCTGACGCTGACACCTTCTATAGCCAAAGCAATCCAGTTGGAGGCTCGTATGATGGTGTATTCAGTAACAAACAGATCGCACCATTTGCAGTCACCACAGCAACCGAAGGGGACAACACTTCTGCGGTTCTTGGTATCACCCTCGAAGGCACAGCAGTTACTGATGCTAACGGAAATAAAATTGATGGTTTCAACAAGCGTTATGCTGATGACAACGGTTACGTTGCTTCTGGCAAGCCAGTTCAAATCGCTACAGAAGGTACTTTCTGGTATGATGCAAAGCAGTTCACAGGCGCTCAAAAGCCAGCACCTGGATCTGGTCTTGCAGCAGACTACGATGGTAAGCTTCGTTGCCTAGATCTAGCTGCAACTAATGCTTCTGGTTCATTAAGCAATGAGCCATTGATCATCGGTAAGGTTATTTCTAGCACAGGAACTCGTCAATCTGATGTTTTAATTCAACTTAACTTCTAACCTTGGAACTTATATAAAATGAAAATTAAACTAAAAGAAAAACCAGAACAAATCGCCCTCATTAAGGCAATGGGTTCCAGTGACGAAGAGACTTCACAAAAGGCAATGAAGGTTTTCGCAAACCTTGTTGGTCCTCTTGCTAAGAAAGTTCTTGACGAAACTAACATCGTTGACTCCCTTTATGACACAATCTCTGTTGGTGAATTCGAGCCTCGCACGATTCCCCTAGATGATTTTTACAATATCGACAAGCCAGACTATGTGCGTGTCACTTTCTCTAGCCAGCCTGGAGATCTTGCATACAGCCAATTAACTGGTGCTGACGATATTCCATTCACTACATTTACGCTTACATCTGCAATCGCGATGTATCGCAAATATCTCAAAGCTGGACGTATCCAACATGCTGAGAATGGTATTCGCAAGATGCTTAATGAAGTTCGCTTCAAGATGAAGCGTCAAGGCATCCAGCCAATTCTTGACTCAGTTGCTAACGCTCAAACTAATGGTAAATTCCATGTTACACGTTCGCACACAGCTAACCAGTTCACACTTGCAGACTTCAATCGTCTTGAAACTCTTGCTGCCCGTATTATTACTTCTGCCCTTGGTGGAACTCCTAATAACTCTGGCGCTCGCGGAATCACAGACTTGCTAATGTCTCCTGAAATGGTTGAGCAAATTCGCGCTATCGCTTACGAGCCAATGAATACTCGCGCTGCTGTCGGCACTGCCGATAAGGACAGCACTGGTATCCCTGCTCCTGAAAGCGTTCGTGAGTCTGTTTACTCAGCAGCTGGTATTCCTAGCATCTACGGTACTAACATCATCCAAATGATTGAAATGGGTATTGACCAAGACTTCAACACTATCTTCGATGGTTTTGCAGGTTCCAACGGATATCCTGATCACACAGGTAGTGGTACTTCACAATTCAATGCTACTAACGAGGAGTTCATCCTTGGTATTAACAGATCTGTGGATGTTAACGGACTTATCAAGGTCGAAATCAGCGACAGCGAAAGTGGCGCTACATTCAACGCTCTTCCTGACAACCAATTCGTTGCCAGAGAAGGTAAAGTTGGATTCTACGGATCAGTCGAAGCTGGCTATCTTGCAGTAGAGCCTCGCAACCTGTTTGCGATTATCGTCTAAGATATCAACAATTAAAATTAAATCCCGTCAGAAATGGCGGGATTTTTTTTTGTCTTAATCAAAAGCTTCCCAACGAGGCGCTACACATGTATATACATGTATGGAAAAAATTAATGGAAAAATCACTAATGGAAGCTCGTTACTAACAGCTTTAGGAAATAAAAAGAGCGTAGCAGGTGTTTCTGATGTTTTAGATTATAAAATACTTATTTCTAAAATGCCATTGGAAAAACTTTATAGACATGGTTTGGAAGAATTTGGTGTTAAACCAAATAGAAATATTAATAATAGAGATGCCTTTGAAAGAAAATGTATTTCTGCGTTTAGAAAAACAACTGGTCAACTATTAGATCAACTTGTTAAAAGACCTAAGTTAAACAAAAAAAGACAAAAAGCGCTTGACGAAGTTCTCAGTAAAGGTGCGTAAATTGTGTAATAACATTTATGGCAACTCATGCATTAACTGGAATAGCTTTTGAAATACATCAAGAGTTAAACGAACCAAGCGATCCATCCCAATCTAAGATTGGTTTATGGTTACAATTCAACGCGGGTAAAATTAATAATAAGATTTCTAAAAGCTATGAAGTAGTAAGTGGAGAATATGAACCTTTGATCGAAGATGATGAGAAGGACATATTGAAATCTATCTATTATGTCAGTTANTANAATGANAAGGCTAGAGATGCTCTGGTAAGTTCTACAACATCTTCTAATATTTTATCTATTAGAGACGATGTTTCATCTGTATCTTTTGTTAACGCCAAGGAAACTGCTAAAGAGTTCTACAATATATCCAAAGATTACGAATTAAGAACTAATGATTTAGTTAACTTGTACAAACACAATAGGTCTGGCCCCAGAGATCCACAAGAAAATGTAACTGGATTTAAATATTAATGACCTATTTCAATGCAAATCAAGAAGCTGCTATCAACTCAGGCATTTTGGAAATGCATAATTACTTTGCAAGTAAGAATGTTTTTCATGCCATCAAGAGGGGAACTATAACTAGTATTACTGAAAGCAATAATCACAATGCTTTCTATAAAAATAGTATACAAAATAGCACTAAAGTAGAAACAGAAACTAGTGGTCTATTTTTGGCTAGAGCTTATTATTTGGATAAAGGCACTGAATTTAAAGAAATAGAAGGTGATCAAGGTGCAGTATCCTCTAATCCTAAAATCAAACTTATAACAGATATAACTGGAAATGGATTTTTAAAAGATGCAAAAGATGTGTATTGGGACGACAAGTTTTATGACATAATCTCTGCGCCCAGAAAGCACGGATTACTACAAAACAATTTTTACAATTACTATTTGGAGGAGGTAAAGTAATGGCAATTTTTAAAGCAAGAATAGATCAGAAAATTACTAAAGCTCTAACTGGTAAAAAAGCTAGAGAAAGAGCCACTAGAAGAGTANCTCAAAATTTCAATAGAGCTAAAGAACAATTTATATCTGATGTAAGTAGTGATAAAGCATCTGTACGGGTTGAATCCGATCCTAAAACTATAGGTTACTTTGGTTTTAATACAGACGAAGATCCAGTTGGAAACTTACAAAATTCTTTTGAAGAAAAAATAACTTTAAACACAAGAGGTGTAAGAAAAAAAATTGGTAAAATAGCTAGNTTCAAATTTAATATAAAGTATCCTACTAGGACTGAAATTTATAGCGATCCAGATTTAAGCTTACCTTGGACATCTAAGACTTGGGTTCAAGCATTGCAAGAAGGACTTGGCAGTATAGAAAGATTTATATTCAAACCTGGCGCTGGTAGGTCAGAATTTGGTTATCAAGCTAAAAGAAATATTAGCTCTGGAAACGAACCAAGAGATTCTAGTTACTTAGATAGATTAAGAAACGCGTTCGCAGAAAGGCTTAGAAATCAATGAAACCACAATATGATCATAATTTAGGTTCTTATCTGACTTTATATCTAGAAAATAAAATATTAGATAAAGGTGAGGCATTTACTAATACCACTGGTCAATTTTTTCCTAGTGATCAAAATAGCATTAATGGCTTAGATTTGTCTAATAGTGCTTATTCTCAATGGGTTTACGATAAGTCTATAACTGGAGCCATAGTTCCGACTGGTATATTTGTAAATGGTGAAGAAGTTGGAAGAGGCACTAGTGGTGTTTCTCTAGACTTTTTAAATGGTGCGGCCTACCATGAAACATTTGGAAGCACAAATATTTCTGGAGCTTTTGCTTTTAAAGATTTTAATTTTTATTTTAAACCAGAAAACGAAACTCAAGTTTTGTTAAGAGATGCTTTTAGATCAAAAGATCCATTACAAGTTTTAACTGGATCTAATAATTTAAAGATAAATGCTCCTTGTATTATAATTAGCTCTAGGAATAGCTCGAGTTCTCCCCTTGCTTTTGGTGGTTTAGACGAAATTAATTANAACTANCAAGCCTTGGTTTTGAGCGATAATAGTTATGATTTAGATGGAGCTTTATCTATATTTAGAGATACAAGAGAAGAATATTTTCCTGTTGGAGATTTTGAAAAAATACCTTGGAACGCCAAGGGAGATCTAAAANACACCGATTACAGTTATAATACAATGACATCTAATTTTTCTGGAACTTATGATAAGGCTTTTATAGAGAACGTCATAGTAAATAATACTAATTCTGCAAGCTCTTCAGATGACGTCTTTTCCGAGTTTAATATAGGTTTGGTAGAATTTAATATTTTAGTTTACAGGTTTCCAAGAAACTAATTCACATTTTTAAAAAAATCATGTAATATAAAGATAAATCCAATCNTTTTAATATAATATTATGGCCTTAACCGCAACTAGAACACAAACAAGATACGAAAGTGCTGGTCTTTTCGTTGGTCCTTCTCCCGCTACTGGCAATCATTTTAGTGCTGGTCTATACGGTGGGTCAGGCTTTATTGACGAGCATTTTCAATCCAGAG
>FUFK010046583.1_pt1 | contig 28752 bp, 13 predicted proteins | sample 1021851 | NCBI WGS metagenome assembly FUFK01 (sample SAMEA51879418, study PRJEB19060) | metagenome
TAGAGGTTTTAGTGGTATTACGACTTATCATTCAGTTAATGATCCAGATGAATTAGTTTTTACAGATTCAGTTGCCAGTAATCATGATAATGATGCAACAGTTATAAATTTAAGTGCATTATTTCTAAAAGAATTTTATAAAAAAACTAAAAAAACATTAACACCTGGTTTAGAGAGTGTTGATTTTGTTAATGATTTGGATGTAAGCAATTTCATAAAAAATTCAAAATCATTATATCAATCTAAAGGAACAGAAGAGTCTTTTAGAATACTTTTCAATGTCTTATATAATGAAACACCAAAAATTGTAGATTTAGAAGAATATCTTGTAAAACCTTCATCAGCTCAGTATATAAGAAGAGAGATAGTTCTTGCTGAAGCATTATCTGGTAATCCAACAAATCTTTTAGGTCAAACTTTAATTAAATCCACTGATGTTAATACAAGAGCACCAATCGCAGCGTCAGTGTCGGAAATAGAGCCTTTAACAAGAAGGGATAAGACATATTATAAACTTGGTTTGTTTGTGGGATTTAATGATAGAGAATTAATTGAAGGAACATTTACAATACCAGGTATAACAAAATCTATAACAAATGTATCTGCAGGAGCAAGTGTAATAACAGTAGATTCTACTGTAGGGTTCGGAACAACTGGATTTGTAGTGTCAGGTATCAATACAAACATATATTATGGAAAAAAATCATTAAATCAATTTTTTGAATGTGAAAATATAATATCACCAATTTCAACAACAGATGAAATCAGATCTGATGTTTTTTATTACGGTTATGAAAATGGTGATTTAACTAAAAAAGTTGAATTAAGATTGACAGGTGTTCTATCAAATTTTGAATCAACTTCAGATATAAGACTTATCACTGAGGGTGAAAGAATAACTGTAAAAAATGTCGGAGAAAAAATATTAAATCCAATAAGTAATAAATCAAGAAAACAAATTTTTGCTAATTCATGGATTTATAATACATCATCTAGATTTCAAGTAAGTAACATAAGTGGAAATAATTTTGTTCTAATAACAGATGATATTGATAAATCCAGTATCAAAGTAGGAGATGAAGTACAAATTCTCTTTAGAAATGAAGAAAATTTGGCAGGAACTGGGGTTATAAAAAGTATAAGTCCATCTACAAGAACCATTAATATTGATCCGTTATTTAACGCTGCTGGTATATCAGTAATTCCTGATGTAGCAAATAATAAAAAGTATGATTTAAGAAGAATTATAAAAACGGCTACTAGTTCTAATGTAGATTTAGAATTTGGTAATAATAAAGTAACAAGTGACATTACTAATGTTTATAATGATTCAAATGAAAAAATGTATGTTGCATCAAACTCATTACCTTCATATGACATTACAACTTCATTAATAAAATCAGTTTTACCAAGTGCTGTAGCAAATATAGATTTACAAGGGTATAATCCAAATACTTTAAAATATAGTATAATATCATTTCCATCAAATGTAAGTTTTATAACTGGAGATGAAGTAACATACACTGCTCAAGGTTCACTATTACCTGGATTAATTGAGGGTTCTTACTTTGTTGAAGTTTTAGCAAGTAAAAATCAAATACGTTTATATAAATCAAGATCATTTATTCCAATTGGTGATTTTGAAGAATTTGAATCTTTAACGAGCACTGGTACACATACTTTTTCATTAATTGGAACAGTTAATCAGAAAATTGGTGCTCAAAGACTTTTAAGAGAGTTTCATTTAAATACAAATCTTACAAATTCAGATAATGAAAAAACTCTATCTGGATCTACTGGATTACTTATTAATGGAGTAGAAATTCTTAATTATAAATCTGATGATAGAATATTTTTTGGTCCTTTAAGTAATGTTAAGGTTCTAAATGGTGGTAGTAATTATGATGTTATGAAACCACCAATTCTAGAAATGTCGTCACCAGGCATTGGAACCACATCTTTAGTTCAACCAGTCGTTATTGGTGAAGTTACAAACGTACAAGTAGATCCACAAAATTTTGATATACAAAAAGTATTATCGGTAACTATAGAGGGTGGTAATGGATTTGGTGCAGTTTTTGAACCAATAATTTCAGAGAGAAGGAGAGAAATATCTTTTGATGGGAGACTCATATCTCAATCTGGAGGGGTTGATAACATTAATGAAACAATAACATTTTTAACTGACCATCATATTTCAAACGGACTACCTTTAGTTTATGATAAAAATGGAAATGAACCTCTTGGGGTTGGTACAGTTGGAAATGATGGAGTATCAGTGGTAGGTTTAGGAACCACAACTTTAGTTGATTCATCAATTTATTTTCCTTCTGTTATTAATAAAAATACGATCAAATTATTTCAAAATATTGATGATTTTAATGCAGGAATAAACACTGTTGGTTTTACTACAGTTAGTAAAAATGGTATTCATAAATTTAAATTATTAAAAGAAGAATTGACACTTAGTGATATAAAGGTAATTAACAAAGGTTCTAATTATCAAAATAGACAATTATTCGTTAAACCATCAGGTATCAATACAAGTAATCATACAATTAATTTTAACAATCATGGATTTATAAACGGAGATTCAATTGTATACTGCACGAACGTTGGTTTAGGTTCAACACAACCACAATCAATAACAGAATTAAACGAATATACAGGTATAAAAACAACATCAACATATTACAATGTTCAAGTAGTAAATGAAAATTCATTTAGATTATCAAATGCAGGATTGGGTGGAACATCTACAGATGATTTCTTTAGATTTGATTACATAAAATTTACAAATAGTGGAACTGGATATCAAGTTTTCAAGTATCCTGATATAAAATTAAATTTAAAATATGAATTAGCTAACACAGATGTTGGAGTTATTACAGCAACACCTATTGTTAGAGGATCTGTAGATGAATTATATTTGTATGAAGAAGGAAGTGGTTATGGATCAGATGTATTAAATTTAGAAAAACCAGTCAATATTACAAAAAAATTTGGTAGAGATGCACAACTCAAACCTATTATTTCTAACGGAAAAATAAGTTACGTGGAAGTTCAATCTGGAGGTAGGGACTATGAAACTGCACCTGATTTAGAAGTTGTTGGTATTGGAACAGGTTTGGGTGCTGAATTAAGAGCAGTCGTTAATAATGGAAAAATTGTAGAAGTAATTATAATAAAAAATGGTTTAAACTATCAAGATAATACTACTTCTATTGTGATTAAACCACCAGGTTCTGGTTTAAAAATTGATACTGATATAAGAAGTTTACGTACAAATAATTTTAATAGATATGGATCTGAAGCACTTATAGAATCGCAGGAGAAATTAAAATATTCTATTGTTGGATACTCCACTCAAATTGGAAATGATGCTTTCGGAGATGATGGTGTCGAACACTCACCAATTATAGGTTGGGCATATGATGGAAACCCAATTTATGGTCCTTATGGATATAGTGATCCCTCTGATGAAAACTCTATCATTAGAATTTTAAATAGTGGATATGAGATTGATGGTTCAAATATCATTAATAGACCATCATCTTTTGATGTTGGATTTTTTGTTGATGATTATGTATTTAAAAATAGTGGAGATTTAGATGTTCATAATGGAAGATATTGTAGGACACCTGAGTATCCTAAAGGTACATATGCATATTTTGTTGGAATAACTACGATATCACTGCAACCCAGATTCCCATATTTTGTTGGTGATACTTACAGGTCTAATCCTATTATTGATAACTATAAATTATCTCAAAAAGATTTTAAAATTGAAGACTCAAATTTAATAAGAAATACTTATCCTTATAAAGTATCTGATGCGTTTGCTGATAATGATTTTATTACAGAATCAAATGAGATATCAACTCAAGTATCAATTGTCGAATCAACAACTTTTGGTTCAGTAGATTCAATTGAAATAGTAAATGATGGAGATAATTATCAAGTTGGTAATTCTGCTACTTTTGATAATACTGGAACTAATGGTGGGGGATTGAGTGTTTCAGTTGATACTATTAAGGGAAAACAAATAACTTCTATTGATACAACAATTGAAACGTACGAAAATGTTGTTTTTGTTAATAGTGATTACAATAATGTATCTGCATTTATTTCAACATCACCACCATTAAACAATGGAGATACAGTTGTTATTTCTGGACTAAGCACAGATGGTATAGTCAATTTAAATGGTTCACATATCATTGGATTTGAAACAGCGAGAACAATTTTATATCAAGAAGTTCCAAATTCATCAACTACAGGTGTTGTCACAGATTTATACGTATCTAAAATACCAAATCAAATATCTGTAGGCAGTAGTATCGGCATCGGTACAGAAAAATTATTAGTTCTTAATACTTTTAAAGAAAATAATATATTAAGAGTCAAGAGAGGTGCTGTTTCTGGAGTGCATACTGTTGGAACAAAAGTAAATCTTATACCAAATACATTCAATATCCCAATAAAAACTGATGGATTTGATTCTGATATAAACAACAAAGTATTCTTCAATCCTCATGAGTCTATCGGTGTTGGAACAGCTGTTGGATTAGGTTCCACATCAACTTCAACATTAGGTGATATCATTAAAGTAGTTTCTACACCTCTTCAAAGTATAAGATTACCAAATCATCCTTTTGTGACTAATCAAAAGATTACTCTTAATAAACCTGCGGCTGGATATGCTCTAACGGTTTCTGATGATGATGGAGTTACCACTTTTAATATTCCAGAGTCTGGAAATAGTCAAGATGTATTTGTTATAAAAAAATCAGAAAATTATATAGGTATTGTTACACAATTAGGATTAACAACAAGTACAACTGGATTATCATTTGTTGGTGATACAAAAATAGGAAGTAGCAATTTTGAATACTTTTTTGAGAGTAATTTTGATCAAGTAACTGGAAGACTACAAAGAATTACTGCTCAAGTATCATTATCAACAGCTCATAATTTGAACAATAATGATGTCATAGATTTAAATTTAAAATCGAATCAATCAGTTGGTATTGGAACTTCATTATTTGTAGATGTAAGATATGATGAATTTAATGATTTAATACTAATTAATCCTAAATCTTGTTCATCCAGTGGAATAACAAGTTTAACAAATAATATTAATATTGATTCACATGACTTTAAAACAGGGGATAAAGTTTACTATGAATCATCATCACCTTCTGAAGGTTTAGTTGATAAAAATTCATATTTTGTATACAAAGTAGATAATAATAATTTTAAATTAGGTGAAACACCTGTGGATGTCATTGATATGCCAATAAAAATTATTGAATTGTCTTCAACAGGTGGAACGCATCAATTTTCATTAATTAATCCTAAAATTAATATCGTAAGAAATGATAATTTAGTTTTTGGTGTTGGACATTCATCACTTGAAGGATTTAAATTTAAATTATTTACTGATAAAGAATTTAAGAATGAATTTGTATCAACTGGAACAACAAGCAATTTTCAAGTAATTGGAATAGGAACTGTGGGTATCGGTACCACCAGTATTAATAAAATAGATGACGCGACGGTTACTCTCAATTATTATGAAGATAATCCAAAAGTTTTATACTATAATTTACAAAAAAGTGGATATATTAGCACATCAGATACGATAGATGTAAATGATTTTTCATCAATTGTCTATGAGGATAGTACATACAACAATATATTTGATGTATTTAATATTGTATCTACAGGTTCAACAACTTTCAGTGTTTCCCTTGAAAAAGAACCCGAAAAATTATCATATAAACAATCTGAAGTAAGTGTGTTAAGTTATAGTACACGATCTACCAATGCTTCTGGTCCAATTGATAAGGTAAAAATAAATTATGGAGGAATGGGATACAAGAGTTTGCCGACATTTGTAAGTATAGCTTCAACACAGGGAACTAATGCTAGTCTTGTTCCAGACTCAACAAATATTAACAGAATTAATAATGTAAGAATATTAAATCCTGGTTTTGAGTATTCATCAGATAATACGCTTAAACCAGAGGCATTTGTATCTCCAATAATATCAGTAATAAATTCAAACACTATAACTAAAGTTGATGTGCTTACAGGAGGTAAAAATTATACATCTGCACCAAATTTAGTAATAGTTAATCCTGATACTGGATTAGAAGATACAACTGGTTCAATATTACCAAAAATTAGTGGTAGTGCAATTGCAGAGGCAATAATATCTGTTCCACCAAGAGGTTTGCAACCAGTTACTCATGAAATTTTTGCCTTGAATAACAGTAATGGAGCATCAATTCAAAGTGTTGATTACAACGCTCCTTCTGGAATAGTCACATGTACTTTAGTTACACCTATTTTAGGATTTACTACAGCACCATTTTCTGTAGGAGAAGAAATTTTTGTAGAAGGTATTCAACAATATACACACCCAAATTTAACACCAGGTAATGGATTTAATTCTGAAGATAATGGATTTAACTTCTTTAAAGTTTCTTCGGTGGTTAACAATAATCCAGCAACTGTTTCATTTGATTTATCATTGTTCACTTCTAATGCTGGTGTAGCAAAAACAAGTCAAAATTCATTTGCACAAATAATTAGTAAAAATGATTATCCATCGTTTAGTGTAACTCAAGAAATCTATAATTTTGTAGTTGGGGAGCAAATATCTGCTTTTAATGGAGAATCATTTACACCTGTTAATTTAATCGTATCAGAATCCACTAATGAGTATATAAAAGTTGTTGAAAGTAAACCTGGTAGTTTTAATTTAATTAAAGGACAAAAGATTAGAGGTGCTAATAGTGGTAACATAGCAACCATAAATCAAATATCAGAAAATACTGGAAGATTTACAATTGATTACTCACTCAAAGAAAATCAGGGTTGGAGAGATGATGTTGGAAAATTAAGTCAAGATTATCAAGTATTACCTGATAATAATTATTATCAAAATTTATCTTACACAGTTAAAAGTTCAATAACATATGATGATTTAGTAAATCCAGTAAATCGTCTTTTACATACTAGTGGATTAAAGAATTTTGCAGATGTTGGCATTGTGTCATCAACAAGTGCGGGTGTCACAACAACTACATTCCTTGATACAGTTGCACTTGATATAATTGATCAAAAACGTGTTGATACAATTAATAATTTCGATTTTGCAATTGATGTTGATGTTGTTAATAATAAATCTAAATTTATAAAATTACAAAATACAAAATTATCTCCATACATAGAATGCAGAACAAATAGAGTTTTAGAAATTGATGATATAAGTTCACTATTCTCTAATACTTCAACCTCTCTTTCTAAATTCTTAGATTTACCTATTAATACTAATTTTGCAAGGTATTTAATTCAACTTAGAAATCCTAATAATAAAAATGTACAATTATCAGATATTGTATTATTTAAAGATGATAATGATGTATTCACCGCAGAGCAAACTAATATTCATAATACACCATCAGATTTAGGTGAATTAGATTTTCAGATGGATACATCTGGATTTATAAGTTTAATATTCACTCCCGATGATGCTGATAATAATGATTATGATTTAAAAATATTCCAAAATACTTTTAATACAGATCTTGCTGGTATAGGAACTCAGAGCATTGGTTTTGTAAACCTTAGTGGCTCTAATAAGATAGTTTCTACTGCATCATCATCTGTTATAATATCTGATAATATTTCTAATATAGATGCTTATTTTGCATCAATTGAAGTCAAAGATCCTAATACATCTGAAACCAATTTTGTCGAATTATATGCTACTCATGACGGAACTAATACTTACATATCAGAATTTTTCTCAGATTCTGAAGAAAGTGACAATTCAAACTTTATCGGCAATTTTGCAACTGGAATATCAACTGGTGCGTTCATCTTAAGTTATGAAAATGATGAGCCAAATGAGATTATTGTTAGGTCATCAATAATCGGTATAGGTACAACTGCTGCAGGAATAAGCACTTACAGGTTCAAATCAACTGGTCAAATTGATGGCACAGAAAAAACAGTGAGATTTGAATCAAATTATGCTAATGTATCTGCTGCAACAACAATTTCAACATTTTTACATGAAGAAATCTCTAGTTTAAAAAGTATAGTTAGAGTTTCAAGTGGTTCAACTAGTGCTTTACACCAAGTTTTAGTAGTTCACAATGAAACAGATTCTCATATTACACAATATCCATTCTTATCTATTGGTAGCACCTCTGGTATTGGAACATTCTCTTCAGCACTAGTTGGTAATGATTTAAATTTAAATTTCCATCCAGATCCAGACTATACTGGTGGAACAAATAGTGTTCAGGTTCAAGTATTAAGTAAAGCTTTTTATACAGACATAGATTTATTAAATATTCCACTTGACCTACAATATGGAACTGCTACTGAATCATTATCACTTGCACAATATGATGCTATAAATGGTTCAAGATCAAATAAAACAAGTTTTACCTTACAAAGTAATACAGTACCAATATTTGAAAAGAAATTTAATCCAGCTACTGCCCTTAATTTAGGAACTGGTGAATTTACTGTCATTGATCATTTCTTTGAAACTGGTGAAAAAATAATATACACACCAGGTTCTACATTTACTGGTGCAACAGTAACAGGTATTGCAACTGCAGGTGGAACACTATCAGCAGGTACAGAATTATTTGCAATTAAAAATACTCAAAATAAAGACAGATTTAAAGTTTCAAAGAGTCGTGCCGATGCTTTAGCAGGAATTAATTTAATATTTACAAGTGCTGGTGCTGGAAATTATCATGAATTTGAAATGTTTAAAAAGAATGAAAAAGCACTTATCTCAGTTGATGGTGTTATTCAATCTCCCATAGCATTTACTCCAATATCAACAACTTTAGAATTTAATATTACAGATAATCAAACTTTATTCAGTGTTGCAGGAATATCTACAATTACAACTGGTGATACAATAAAAATAAATGATGAATATATGGAAATTACAAATGTTGGTTTGGGAACAACATCTGTAGGACCGATATCTGAAACAGGAACTGTTAATCTTATTGAAGTTAATAGAGGTTATATCGGATCTGCTGCTACAAATCATACTGCAAGTGATGTGGCTAGATTATACTCTGGAAGTTATAATATCGTTGATAGTAAAATACACTTCACTGAAGCTCCAAGAGGAACAAATCAAAGTGGAAGAACTCCATCAAATCTTGATCCTGTAAAATCATCATTTAATGGAAGAGTATATCTAAGAAAAGATTACACTAAGAACTTTATATTTGATGACATTTCTGATAGTTTTAATGGAATTGATCAATCATATCAACTAAAAGTTGAGGGGTCAGACACCATAGGAATAAACACAGGAAGTAGCATTTTACTACTAAACGGAATTTTTCAAACACCAACTACCTTTAATAATCTTGGAAATAATTATGATTTCACAGAAGTTGGTGGAACATCAACAAACGTTGTATTTACAGGTATCACTTCATCTAATGGTAGTTTGATTACAAGTGATACTGATGTAAATCAAAATCAACTACCCAGAGGTGGTGTTATAGTATCATTAGGTTCAACTGGTGGTCTTGGAGTTGCACCTTTAGTTGGAGCAAAAGTTGTTCCTAATCTTGGGGTTGGTGGAACCACAATTGCAGGTGTCGTTGGTATTGCCACTACTGGTAGTTCTTATGGTATAAGCACTGCTTCATATAATAACATTACTGGTGAACTTCAGGTTACAACTTCCACTAATCATGATTTTGGAAATATAAATGAGTTTGTTAGATTAGATGGTTTGACATTTAATCCTGCTTTGACAATTCCAAATGATAGATCATTTGGAATCACTGGTATATTATCTACGACTACATTTACTGTGAGTATAGGTGCAAGTAATCAATCTCATGCATATGTTGGTTCAGGAACTGCTTTTGAATACTTACATGATCTTACTTTTGGTTCAGGTTACAGAAATCCAGTATCAGTTGCTGTAACTGATTTAAGTGGCACAGGTTCAGGTGCGGATATTTCTGCTGTAGCAGGTGATGGTGGAGTGCTTTCATTCACAATCAATAATAATGGAACAGGATACACAAAACCACAAATTCAAGTATCATCACCATCATATTCAAATCTATCAGTTACAGGGGTTTCAAGAAGAGGTATTGGTAATACTACAGATACGGGAGATGGTGCTTTAATTACAATAGATGTCGGTGCTGCTAATACCACTGTTGGAATTGGGTCAACATTATTTACTGTGACAAATTTTGTATTGGAAAATAATGGATATAATTTTAAAATTGGTGACGTATTTAAACCTGTTGGATTAGTAACTGCATTGGGTGTTACAACCATGACAGATTTTAATTTAACTGTTCTTGATATATTCAATGATCAATATTCTTCATGGAATTTTGGACAATTTGATTTTATTGATTCGATAAAAGATCTACAAGATGGTGAAAGAACAAGATTCCCAATAATATATAATGCTAATTTGTTAAGTTTTGAGATTGATGAGGATAATCCAGAATCATCCCTTATTAATCTTGATGCACTATTATTAATTTTTATAAATGGTGTGGTTCAAAATCCTGGTGAGGCATATACATTTGATGGTGGTACATCATTTACGTTTGCACAAGCACCAGATCCCACAGATATAATTGACATATTCTTCTATAAAGGCACAGAGGGTGTTGATGCTGTTCAAGTTTCTGCTGGTTCATCCGTATCACCTACCATAAAAGTCGGTGATTCAGTACAATTAATAAAAAATTCTGGTGTAACAACCACTCAAGACTCAAGAGTCATATATGCAATAACAACTTCAGATGAAGTTGAAACAAATTTGTATAATGGTAATGGAATAGATGAGGTCAACTTTAAACCACTTAATTGGTCTAAACAAAAAATTGATAAGAAAATTAATGGAGAATTAGTATTTAAAACAAGAGATTCAATTGAATCAATGGTTTATCCAACTGCAAAAATTATAAGTGATGTTGGAATTGGAGATACTATACTTTATCTTGATAATGCTTCATTCTTTAATTATGAAGAAGATTTTTCAAGTTTAGATATTGGTGCTGTTGGTGGTTTGATTATTGAGTCTACTGATCTTGTTGCTGCTGGATTAACTGCAGTAGTGTCAGTAGCAGGTACTATTCAATCTTTAGATATTACAAATGTTGGTAATGGATACGTAGGATCAGCAGTCACTGTTTCAATATCAGCACCTGCTACAAATAACTACTATGCGATTACAACCTCAACAACACCTCCTGTTGGATTGACCACTGCAACTGCTACAGTTTCAATATCAGGTGGTCGTCTAAATACAGTTACGATTACTAATCCTGGTTTTGGATATACTCAAACAAAACCACCTCAAGTTCTTGCTCCATTCCCATCTATTAACAAAGAAGATGTGGACTTAATTACAACTATTGAGGGATTTGATGGTCATATCATCGGAATAGGAGTGACTGATGGTATCAATGGTAATCCTCTTGCTCTTGAATTTACATTAAATGCAGACTTAGGAGCAGGTTCTGGAAATCCATCTGCAACTCTAACTGACTTGAAAGTTGGTTATCCAATCTATGTGTTTGATACTCAGGTTGGACATGGTGTTACCTCAGTTTATAGTGATGGTGCAGTTGTCGCTACTGGCACAACTTGTGTTGATAACATCTATTTTGTAGATGCATTCAACGCAGGAGTTGGTATTATTACATGTAATATTATGACTGGAGTGAATACAACTGGTATAGATACATCAGTTGGATTGGGAACTGCTATTGGTGGATTTTCATGGGGTCGATTAACTAATTTCAATAGAACTAATGCTATTTCTATTGGAGTTACAGGTAAAACACATTACTCTGGTATTTCAAGTTATCCTACAATCCAGAGAAGAGATTTTGGACTTAGAGACAGTGGTGCTNTAAGAAAGGATCTTGGCTAGTATAAATATAGAAAAAAGCTGATAATATGGCTGCTATTGTAACTGATCAATTTAGAATTCTAAATGCAAATAATTTTGTGGAAACGGTAGATAATTCTGCAAACTCATATTATGTTGTGGTTGGACTCGCTAATGCAACTTCACCAGTTGTTGGTTTTGGGAGAAGTTCAGATTGGAACACAGAGACACCTAATCCAATTGATAATTTAAATTACACCAATCATGTTGGTGATACAATGACTTTTGGTAAAAAAGTTACATCGGATAATGTAAGAAGATTAATATCTAGAAGAAATTGGACGCAAGGTACAAAATATGAGATGTATCGACATGATTATAGTTTAAAAAAACCATCTCCAGTTACTGGATCTTCAAGATTATATGATGCAAGTTATTATGTAATGAATCAAAATTTTGATGTTTACATTTGTATTGATAATGGTTCAAGTGGCATAAACACCACTGGTAATGCATCACAAGACGAACCTGTTTTCACAGATCTAGAACCATCAAGGGCAGGAGAAAGTGGTGATGGTTACATTTGGAAATACCTTTTCACAGTTCCTCCAAGTGATATTATTAAGTTTGATTCAACTGAATATATTTCAGTTCCAAGTAATTGGCCAACTGATACAACGACTCAGATACAATCAGTAAGAGAAAATGGTGATTCAACAATTAATAACAATCAGATAAGAAAAGTTTATATTGATCAACAAGGATTTGGATATACTCAAAATCAAACTGGAGTTGAGGTTAATATAATTGGAGATGGTTCTGGAGCAAAAGTTGTTATTGATACTGATAGTGAAGGTAAGATAATAAAAACAAATGTTTCTTCAGGAGGTCAAGGTTATTCTTATGGAATGGTTGACCTTGGTGGTTTGGGTAATCCAACAACTAGAGCAAAATTAATTCCAATTATACCACCATCAAAGGGTCATGGTTTTGATTTGTATAAAGAGTTAGGAACTGACAAATTATTAATTTTTGCAAGATTTGACGATTCTACAAAGGATTTTCCCACAGATACTAAATTTGCACAAATAAGTATAATAAAAAATCCAACATCAATAGGTTCAACTTCAATATTTACTGCTAATGAATTTTCATCTGTAAATGCAGTTAAAGTTATTTCTCCAACAGGGACACCTTCTATCGGAGAAAAAATTGAGCAAACTGTAACTAATGGAACTGCAAAAGGTTATATAGTGTCATATGACACTGATACAAACGTTATAAAATTTTATCAGGATAGATCTTTAGTATTCAATCAAACAACAGGAGACCAAACAGATTATGCTGGTATTACTACTGAATCAAGAGTCTTATCTTTTGAATCAAGTGCTAATAAAATTATTGCACCAACAAGTGGATTCCAAGCATCAGTAGATCAAAATTTCAGTGGTATTAGTACGAATCCAAGTGGTAATAAAGTTATATCTCTTGGTGTTAATTTTGAAAATGGCATTGCTAATCCAGAGATAAATAAAGGGTCGGGTGAAGTGGTCTATTTGGATAATAGACCAGTTATAACAAGAAATTCTCGACAAAAAGAGGATATCAAAATCATCTTAGAATTTTAAAAAATGACACAAAAAACAAATTTAAACATAAGTCCTTACTATGATGATTTTGATAAGGATGATCAGTTTTATAAAGTATTATTTAAACCTGGATTCCCTGTTCAAGCAAGAGAGTTAAGTACCTTACAATCAATTTTACAAAATCAAATTGAATCATTTGGAACTCATATGTTCAAAGATGGTTCGATGGTTATACCTGGTAATATAGCATATGATGAAGAGTATTTTTCAATAAAAGTAGAGAATGATCATTTAGGTGTACCAATTTCATTATATTTAAACGAACTTAAGGGATTAAGATTAAGAGGTGAAGTCTCTGGTGTGGTTGTTATTATTGATAATTTTTTATATCCAGAGGATAACTCAGATGTCGATCAATTGACTTTATTCATAAAATATGTTGAATCTGGTTCTGATAATTTAGCTTTAGGTTTATTTGACGGTGAAAATTTAATAGTAGAAGAAACATTTTCATACGGAAACACTGTTATTAACTCAGGTGAAACCGTTATATCATTGATTGATGATGATGCATCATACATTGGATGTTCTGTTTCTATTTCATCTGGTGTTTACTTTATAAGAGGTACTTTTGTTGAAGTTCCATCAGAAAAGATAGTATTAAATCCATATAACAATACTCCAACTTATAGAGTTGGTTTGACAATAGATGAACAATTAATAACAGCAAAAGATGATGATGGATTATATGATAATGCAAGAGGTTTTTCCAATTTTGCAGCTCCTGGTGCGGATAGATTAAAAATAAAAACTTCTCTTTCAAAAAAAGATGTCACTGATACTGATGATACAAATTTTGTAGAACTAATAAGATTAAGAGATGGTGAGATTCAATACATTGCTGATAAAACTGATTATAATATAATTCGTGATTATTTCGCAAGAAGAACTTTTGAAGAATCTGGAAATTATTCTTTAGATAAATTTGATATTGATGTTTTAGAATGTTTAAATGACGGAACCACTGGAGATGGTGTTTATGGTGTTCAATCAATTACAGAGTTAGGTAATGAACCTTCAGATGATTTGATGTGTGTGAGAGTCTCCTCTGGAAAGGCTTATGTAAGAGGTTATGACGTATCCCTCGAATCATCTACATTACTTGATGTTGATAAACCAAGAGATAAAAGAACTGTTGATTCTTCACTAGTGCCATATCAAATGGGCACTGTATTTAAGGTAAATCATGTTTCTGGTGTCCCTGCTCCTAATATAAATGATGAAACTGCATTAGTTGAACTATACAATAAAAGAACCACCGCAGATAATGAAAAACAGGGAGATAAGATAGGGGAAGCAAGAATATATTCGTTTGCTGTGTCAGATGCATCATATACAGGTGATTCTACTGAATGGGATTTGCATTTATTTGATGTTCAAATATTTACAAAAATTGAATTAAATCAAAATGTAACTAACACTGAAGTACCTTTAACTTCTTTTGTTAGAGGAGTAAGCAGTGGAGCTACTGGATACGTTTCTATAGTTTCTGGTGGATATGGATGTATTCACTTGAGTGAAGTGACTGGTGAGTTCATAGTAGGAGAGCAATTAATAATAAATGAAAATACTTCGTTTATTAGATCAACTAAGTCAGTCAAAACTTTTGGTATACAAGACGTAAAAGGTATTTTCCAAAACAGTAGTTCTGTAACTGGATATGCTGTTAGCTTTACTTCAGATACTGTTTTAAATCGTGTAATCGCACCAAATATTAGTAATGCTGATAAAATTACAATTACTGGTGCTGGTGCGACTACAAATGGAAGTTTTAATTTTGCAGGTATAAGCACTGGAACCATATTAAGATATACACCTGATGGCGAAACTGTAGAAAGATTTAATAGAATAGAAACAGTATCTGGTGATGGATTAAGTGTAACTCTATCAGCTGTTCCCACAATCACAGGTATATGTAATGGTGCTTTAAACTCATCAAAGATTAGCACCACATTTGCTTTTGGTGTACCTAATATAAGTGTTGGGGATGATAACGGATTATATGCAAAAATTGATAATAAAAATGTGTCAGATGTAAATTTAGGTTCATCTACATTATTAGTTGGTAAGAATATTACTGGAGAGAGCACTGATGGCTCTGGTACATTGACATTTAATCTTGCATCAAGTGGAATATCAAGTGCATTTTATGAAAGTTTTGATGAAGAGAGATACTCTGTACACTATAGTGATGGAAGCATTGAGGATTTAACATCAGATCAGTTTGTTTTGAGTGCGGATGGACAAACTGTTACAATCAATGGATTAGAAACAAGTGAATCAAATATAGTAGTTAGCACAACACTTAAAAAACAAGCACTTAAAAGTAAAGTAAAACAGTTTGATAGAAGTCAAAAAATATTAGTTGAAAACACTGCTGTTGGAATTAATACATCTTTAACTGGGATGTCTATAAGTAAAAATTATGGATTACGTGTTGAGGATAAAGAAATTTCATTAAATGTACCAGATGCGGTTAATATCGTAGGTGTATATGAATCACTAAATACACTTTCACCGACATTAGATAAATTTCAATTTCCATCTGGTTTGTCTTTAGACACTGCATCAATATTGGGTGAAAGAATATATGGTGTGGAAACTGGTGCTGTCGCACAAATTGTAGGTAGAATATCTGCCACAGAAATAGAGGTTTCTATATTATCATCAATTGGATTTAATATAGGTGAGGTTATTAATTTTGAGGAGTCACTCATATTAAGCACTTTACAAGGAATAACTTTAGGTAATAATTTAAATATCACAAATAGATTTAAATTAGATAAAGGACAAAGAGAGCAGTTTTATGATTATTCTAGAATTGTTAGAAAAATAAATTTTCCTGCACCATCTAGAAAATTATTAATTGTATTTGACAAGTATAGTGTTCCATCAAACGATACTGGTGATTTTTATACAGTAGGATCGTATGAAGAAGAAAGATTTAGTAAAGATATACCCGAAATTAAAGATGGTTTACGTGCATCTGATACATTGGACTTCAGACCAAGAGTATCAGATTTTGTGGGGTCAGGATCTCCTTTTGCATTTTCAAATAGAACATTTAGTTCCACTTTCAATCCATCAACGATTGTTACTCCAAACGAAAGTTCAATAATTGGATATAATCACTATTTACCAAGAACAGATATAGTTGCATTAGATAATCAAGGAAATATTGTAGTATTAGTGGGTCAATCATCAACTTTACCAGTTGCTCCGTCGGCAGAGGAAAATATGATGAAGTTAGCAACTATTGAATTACCTGCGTATTTGTATGATACAGATGATGCAAAAATAACTGTTGAAGATAATGTAAGATTTACCATGAAGGATATTGGTAAATTAGAAGATAGGATTGAAAATCTTGAAATTACATCATCATTAAGTTTATTAGAACTTGACACTAAAACACTGCAAATACAAGATGCAGATGGTTTATCAAGATTTAAAACTGGTTTTTTCGTAGATGATTTTAAAAATTTAAATTTAATTGATATTTCCGATGATGATTGTAATGTAACAGTAGATACTGAAGAACAGATATTAACAGTGCCAAATCATTTTTGGTCACTTAAACCTGAATTAGCACTAAGTCCATCTATTAATTCAGATACTGCTGATTTTTCTACAGATTTACCACTTTTAGATCCAAATGTTAAAAAAACTGGAGATTTAATTACACTTGATTATGATGAAATAGAGTGGTTGGGAAATCCACTCGCATCAAGAGTGGAGAATGTAAATCCATTTAACTTAACTGGATTTATTGGAACAATAAAATTAGATCCTGCAAATGATACATGGGTTCGTAATATTGAAGTTTCGGGTGGAAGTAAAACCATAACTGGCAACGTCGCTAGAACTTACGTTGAGAAAAAACAAACTAGTTCTGTAGCAGATACACATATAAGGTCAAGGAACGTTAGTTTTGCTGCAGATGGAGTAAGACCTGTAACACAATTTTATCCATTTTTTGACAGAACAAGTGGAATAAATTTAATTCCAAAACTTGTTGAAATTAATATGGTTAATGGAATATTTTCTAAAGGTGAAACCGTAGAGGCATTAAAAGATGGTAAGAGAGTTGCTATATTCAGAATAGCACAACCAAATCATAAAAAAGGTGATATATTAACACCCACAAATACTTTTAATTCAAATCCGTATGATACAACTTCAGTTTTAGGTACATCTTACTCAGCTTCATCAACAGTTTTAAATGTTGATGTTAATTCAATATCTGATGAGGCAAAAGGTAAATTTTATGGTTATATTCCTTATACTGGAACTATAACTCTATTAGGTCAAACAAGTAAAGCACAGGCAACAGTAACAGATGTCAAATTAGTTTCAGATACCTATGGTGATGTATTTGGAAGTTTCTTTTTTGAAGATCCTCTTTCAAGTCCTCCACCATCTCTAAGATTTAAAGTTGGTACAAGCACATTTAAAATATCGTCCGACCCAGATGTTAGAACACCTGAACAAAGATCGATGTTATTAAGTGAGGCAGAGGGTCAATATATTTCAAATGGTAAAGTTAATACCATACAATCAACGACTATAACTGTAAGAGTTCCACCCCCTGTTTATAAGAGTTACTATGGTGGAGGTGGAACTAAGTATACTTATACAGATAAGTTTGGTCTATCAAAAATGACCAAAGTTAAAATAAGTGATTACAGGAAGGGTCTTCGCACTGGACAACTTGGTGGTAATTATGGGCAAAATAAAAATGGACAAAAAAAATCAGTCTCCACTGGTGGTTTCGGAGGTGGTGTAGGTAATAAAACCAATCAGAAAGGAACTGGTGCAAAAAATAATGCAGGTAAAAATTCTACATCATCAACTGGTAAGAATGCTGGAACTGGTAAGAAAAATGCTGGTAGTAAGAATAAGAGAGGAAGTGGTGCAAAGAGTAAAAAATCTCCTTTAAATACTCTAGCAGGTAGAAATGTTCAAGGACTTGATCCTTTATCACAAACATTTACAGTTGATGAAGATGGAGCATTTTTAACATCTGTTGATTTATTCTTTGCAAGAAAAGATCCAAGAGAAAATTTAGTTGTTGAAATTAGAACTGTAGAATTAGGACAACCAACAACACAATTAGTACAAGATTTTGCTCGTGTCATTGTAAGTCCTGATGATATTCAAACTTCAACTAACGGAGAAGTAGCTACTAGAGTAACTTTCCCATCACCAGTTTTCCTAGAGGCTGAGCAAGAGTATGCTTTGGTTCTTGGAGTATCTCAATCAATTCAATATGAAGTTNGGATATCTCGCATGGGAGACAAGACTGTAAATACACAGAGTTTACCTGATGCAGAATCTGTGGTTGTCACCAGACAATATACTAGGGGTAGTTTATTTAAATCACAAAATGGTTCAATATGGACTGCTAGCCAATACGAAGATCTTAAGTTTAGGCTATACAAAGCAGCTTTCAGTGGTGAATCTGGAACAGTGTTCTTCTATAATTCACCAATGGGAACAAGATCTGGTAATTTTGAAAGGTTACTACCAAATTCAATCAAAACCTTACCAAGAAAATTAAAAGTTGGAATTACAACAACATCAGATACCGATGGTTTATTAACAAATGGTGTTAAAGTAAGTGATTCGACATCAGCATCAGCAATCCAAGGTTATATCGAAAATGTTGGTGGTCCTGTCGGTGTATTAACTGTTACAAATGCTGGTTCAGGTTTCCAACCAAGTCAAATATACACTGGAGTACCATTGTATAATATTACTGGTAACGGTAGTGGAATGACAGCTAGAATTGAAACCAATAGTTCTGGTCAAATTGTGACTGCAAATATTACAAGTAATACTGGTGGGTCAGGATATGTTGTTGGTGATGTTCTTGGAATTACAACAAGTAATGTAATTAAGGGTAGTGATGCTTTAATTAGTGTCACATCAACCACTGGAAAGAGCACACTTTATCTTAAAAATGTGCAGGGTGAAGAATTTACAACAGGTCAGGCACTAATAGTTGATAATGGAAGTTCACAAGTATCATTGGCATCGACAACAATACTTTCATCAACAACTTATGATTCAAAATACGAAGGTAATGTCATCGAGGTTAGTCATTTCAATCATGGTATGACATCTGATAATAATTTTGTTACTCTTGCTGATGTAGAACCTAACACAACATCTATTTTGTTAACAGATGCACTATCTTTAGATGATCAAGTAATTTCAGTTGCAAGCACATCTGAATTTTCCACTTATGCTGGTATTTCAACAAGTCAAGGTTATATAAAAATTAATAGTGAAATAATTTACTATAACAGCATAGGATCAGGACAACTTGGAATAGGTACAAGAGGTGTTGACGGAACTATTCCTCGAACTCATGATACAGGAGATCAATCATTTAAATATGAATTAAATGGTTTTGATTTAAGACAAATAAACACTGACCATGATATGGCATCAATGCCAATATCAATTAATAATCTTAGAGATATTGACACATATTATTTAAGTTTAAATAGAGGTGCTTTATCAAGTGGTGATTCACAAAGTAGTTTCACTGATGAGTCAAATGTGGGTGGTTCTGAAATATTTGCATCACAAAATTATCAATTTGATAATATAATACCACGATTTAACACATTACTTCCAAGTAGTGATACTACAATCCTTAGTCAAATAAGAACAGTTTCTGGAACGAGTGCTGGAGGAAATGAAGTTTCATTTATAGATCAAGGATTTGAATTTGTTGAGATTGATAATGAAAATAAATTATCAACTCCAAGACTTTTATGTTCTGAAATAAATGAGGTCAATCGTTTGACTGAACTACCATTAAATAGATCGGTTACTTTTTCAACAACAATGGCAACTGTTAGTCAAAATTTATCCCCTGTGATTGATATACAAAATGGTGTATTAATCTACCAAAGGAATAGGTTGAATAGACCAATATTGGATTATGTAAAAGACGGTAGATCTCAGAATCCAAGTGGTGATCCTCATGCAGCAGTTTACATCAGTAATCAAGTTAATTTAAAAAATCCTGCTACTTCATTAAAAGTTTTAGTATCAGCCTTTAGAGATCCGAGTGCAGATTTCAGAGCATTCTATCAATTAGTTAGAGCTGATGGAACAGAAACGGAATTAGCATACAATCCTTTTTCTGGTTTTGATAATCTAGAAGATACAGACGGTGATGGATTTGGTGATAAAGTTATTGATGAATCAAAAAATTCTGGTAGACCTGATTCTTTTGTCCTACCAAGCACCGAAGAAGAATTTAAAGAATATCAATTTAGTGTTGATAACTTAGAAGAATTCATTGGATATAAAATTAAATTTGTATTCAGTGGAACTAATGAGGCAAAAGCACCAAAATTAAAAGATTTACGCACAATCGCACTAGCATGATTCCAATTAAAGATAACAAAAATCTTTTTAGAGATGAAAAATCAGGTGCTGTAATCAATACAGATACTAATGGTTATGCTCAATATAAAAAGATGAGATCTAATAAACAAAGTCAGAGAGAGGAACTTGATAGAATAAAAGAAGATATTGAAGAGATAAAACTTTTACTTAAACAAATAGCATTAAAATAGACGGGTTACTGGAAATATAAATATATCTAGAATCCTGATATTGTTTTTAAATGGCAGTTTACGTAAGTAATCTAACTGTTAATACTGGAACTACATTTTCTCAAATTTTTACTTTGGAAAGTGCAGACACTAATTCTGCTACGGATCTGACTGGTTTTACTGCTTCAGCACAGATGCGAAAGCATCCAGGTAGCAGTTCAGCAACTGATTTCTCAACACAAATTATAAATGCTACTGGAGGAAGAATAAGAGTTGGACTTACAACAAGTCAAACTGCTTCTCTTAAGCCAGGTAGATTTATGTATGATGTTCTGATTACAGATACATCTGGTGAGGTTACAAGAGTGTTAGAAGGTTCAGTTTTAGTTAGAGAGGGAGTTACAAAATAATGGCAGATATCAAAGTTAGAGTTGGTCAGAAAAATGCCATTAAGGTTACATCCTCATTATCTGGTGCGTCAGCAGGATCTCTTGGTGAACTTAGTGATGTGAATGTCACCAATCCACAAAATGGTATGGTTTTAGTATACAATAGCACAACTCAACAGTGGACTGGAACATTGGAATTAACTCCAGGTGCAACACAGAATTTGGACATAAACGGAGGTAGCTTCTAGAGATGGCTAGTTTTATAAGAATAAAAAGATCAACTGGTACGTCAGCACCATCGTCTTTACAATTTGGTGAACTTGGTGTAACCCTGAGTGGAGGTGGTACACAAGGAAATAGTGGTGATAGATTATTTGTTGGTGATAATGCAGGTAATCCGCAAGTAATTGGTGGTAGATATTTTACAGATTTATTGACAAACACAGCAGGTTCAGTTGCAAGTGGAGCTAACGCATCAACTGCTGCAAATGGTTTCGTTGCTATTCTTGACCAAAATAGAAAGGTAGATCAATGGAATGTAGATAATTTAAGATTAGATGCAAACGTGCTTTCATCTACAAATACAGATGGTGATATATTCTTTGTTCCNAATGGTGCAGGTGAAATAGTTGTAGGAGATAATATATTTTTAACTTTTGGTGATAGTAAGGATTCAAAAATAACATATGATGAATCTGGTGATGATAGAATNAATGTAACAGGTGCTGATTGGGTCTACGAGAACGGTGTAGCAATCGTAATGAACGATGTTACTGATTCTGCCACAAAAGACACTGGTGCCCTTACAGTCGAAGGTGGAGTGGGTATAGAGAAGAGTGTTAATATAGGTGGAAATTTAGGTGTTACTGGTGTTTCGACATTCACAGGTATTGGTACTTTTATTAGTGATCTATTCATAGGTGGAGATCTTCATATCAAAGATGACTTGTTTGTTGATGAAATGACTATTCGTAACTTATTAGTTACTGGTATATCAACATTTCAAGGAGATATTTTCCAAACAGGAGGGACACTTACTGCTTTAGATGCAAGATTAGGTGGAGTTGGTATTTCATCTAACATAATTTCTACTAAAGAGGGACATGGTAATCTTCTGTATATTGACCCATATCCAGATGGTTTAAGTAATGAGGGTACAGTTATTGTCAAGGGTGACTTACAAGTTGATGGTACAACTACAACTGTTGATTCATTTACAGTCAATCTAAATGACCCAATTATCAACTTAGGTGTTACAACTAGCACAAGGACTGTTATGATGACAGCACTTGCTGGTGTTAGTACAATCAAACTTGATACAACTGCTGGTATTAACACAGGTGACAGTATCTCTGGAACAAATATAGCAAGTGGAACTACAATTTCAACTTATGATTTGAATGAGGCATTGGTTACAATCACTAATGCTGTTCAAGTTGGTGGTATTGCAACTACAACTCAATTAACTGTTACAGCAAATGTTGACACAAATACTGATCGTGGTGTAGCATTTGGTTATAATACNAGTTCAGGTGCTGGTAATCAAAAAACAGGTTTCTTTGGATACCACGANTTAGGTGGTGATGCAAGTAATGCACCNGAAAGATCATTTACATATATTCCTGAAGCAACAATAGTAAATAATCTGGTAAGTGGTACAAAAGGTTTCCTAGATATAAAGGGAATCTATTTCCAGAATGGTGATTATGATTCCACTGGAAATGGTATCGTTTATTTTGATACTACAGGTAAACAAGTCGGTGCTGCTGGTACAGCTGCTGGTATAACAACATCAAACTTTATACTAACTACCGATGTAAACAACATTCCTAAATGGACAACAACAATTGATGGAGGCTCCTTCTAAACTATGGCACAAAATAATGATGTTGATGTGAACACTTTGATTAAAATTTACAATAACAAAATTTCTACATTAACCAACCAAAATATTCTTCTTGAAGCAAAATTACAAACGATTGTTCAAGATCACTTAGATGCACAAAAAGAATTGATGGCAGAAAAACTTGAATTTCAAGAAAAATACGAAAATCTATTAGCAGAAATAGAAGAAGAAGATGGCAAAACCAACAACTAGACAACAATTAATAGACTACTGTTTTAGGAAGTTGGGTGCTCCTGTATTGGAGATAAACGTAGATGATGATCAAGTTGATGATTTAGTAGATGATGCAATACAACTCTTTAACGAACGTCATTTTGATGGTGTTGAGAGAATGTATCTTAAATATGAAATCACACAGGGTGATATTGATAGAGGCATAGGTGCAGATGTTCCTGGTGAGAGTGCCATCAATAGCAAAACAGGTGTTGGTATAGTAACTACTACTACAACATCAACAAATATACCTGGATACGGAACCACCACAACAACATTTTATGAAAACTCAAATTTTTTACAAATACCTGACTCTGTTGTAGGAGTAAATAAGATATTTAAATTTGATACCAGTTCAATATCTGGTAGCATGTTTAGTATTAAGTATCAGTTATTTTTAAATGATTTGTATTATTTTAACTCAGTTGAACTTCTTCAATATAGTATGACAAAAACTCGTCTTGAGGATATTGATTTTTTACTTACACCTGAAGCACAAGTTAGATTTAACAAGAGACAAGATAGATTATACTTAGATATTGACTGGGGTGCACAAAAGGCAGGAAACTTTTTAGTTTTAGATTGCCACAGAGCATTAGATCCTGATACCTTCACACAGGTTTATAATGATTACTTTGTTAAACTTTATCTAACTGCGTTAATAAAAAGACAGTGGGGACAGAATTTAATTAAGTTTAGGGGAGTTAAATTACCAGGTGGTATTGAATTAAATGGTCGTGAGATATACGATGATGCTGAAAGGGAATTAGAAAGAATTAAAGAGAAGATGATGCTCGAATATGAGTTACCCCCTCTCGATTTTATAGGGTAATGATTAATGGCATTAAATCCCTTTTTTCTACAAGGTTCTCAAAGTGAGCAGAGACTCACTCAGGATTTAATAAATGAACACCTAAAAATATTTGGTGTTGAAGTAACTTATATTCCAAGAAAATTTGTAAGAAAACAAACAATAATTAAAGAAGTGCAATCATCTGCTTTTGATGATAATTTTTTATTGGAAGCATATGTAAATACATTTGAAGGTTATGGTGGTCAGGGAGACATCATGACTAAATTTGGTGTTAGTTTGAGAGATGAACTTACAGTCACCATATCCAAAGAAAGATTTGAAGATTTTATATCACCATTTTTGAGTGCAGATGATGATTATGAATTANCNTCAAGACCTCGTGAAGGAGANATNATATTTTTTCCACTNGGNGCAAGNTTNTTTGAAGTAAAATTTGTNGANCATGAAGATCCTTTTTATCAATTAGGAAAAAATTATGTATATCAACTTAAGTGTGAACTCTTTGAATATGANGATGANGTTATTGATACTGGNATTGATGTNATTGATTCTCAGATAGAGGATATTGGATTNATTCAAACTCTNCANTTAATTGGAACTGGTGTCACTGCGACTGCTAACGCACAANTAAANGTTGCTNNTAGAGGATATATACGAGAGATTATATTGAATAATGATGGAAGTGGATATACAAGCACACCAAACGTTGCAATATCAACTGCTCCATTTGCCGCTGGTAATATCAATGCTACAGCCGTTGCGATTACAACAACTAGAGGAGGAATATTCTCTATTGATAGAATTGAACTAACACATGCAGGTATTGGATANACAACNCCACCATTAGTCACGATCACTGGTGGAGGTGGGGTAGGTGCAGCAGCAACTGCTGCTGTAGAATTAAGTAACTTTGGTATTGTTGACTTTACAATGTCAAACAATGGTGTTGGATACGCAGTAACACCAACAATAACAATTACTGGAATTAGTACATCACCAGCTGTTGCAGAAGCTAATCTATTAGCAGATAATACAATATCAGATATACGAATCAGAAATGCTGGTATCGGATATACAGAGACACCCAACTGTAACAATCGCAAATCCATCACTTATAAGTGGTGTTGGTAATTATGAAAGAGGTGAAATTATAAGAGGTATGTCATCAGGTATTGAAGCAAGAGTCAAAGAATGGGATGCTGATACAAAAATACTTAAAATTTCAAACGTTGGTATTGGAACNACACAAGCANCATTTATTCCTGGCGAGACTATTCAAGCAACTGAATCCACACACTTTATTGTTGATTTAACCACGATTGCTACAATTGGTGTCACAACAACNTTGATTACAGGAATTAATACATCTGGAATTAGTCTAAATCAAGAATTAAATACACTTGAATTTGGACAACTACCTGTGATTGGATCTGGAGCAACTGTTACAAACATAGGTGCTGGTCAAATTAATATAAGTAAGGTTTCGTTAAATAATACTGGTGTTACTACAGTGGTATCGTTCGGTTCCTCTGTAATGACAAATTATTCACTTGATTTCTTCAATGAGGAAAATCAAGATACAACCTTTGAATCAAACGATATATTTGAAAGTGAAGCAGATCAAATACTCGATTTTTCAGAAGGTAATCCATTCGGTACATTCTAATGTTAGGACAATACTATTATCACGAAATACTCAGAAAAACCATAATTGCATTTGGTACAATTTTTAATGACATACATATACGTCATCGTGATGGTGCTGGTAAAGAAAATAGTGATATAAGAGTTCCTCTTGCTTACGGACCGATGCAAAAATTCCTAGCAAGATTGGAGCAACAACCAGATTTAAATCGTGCTGTTCAGATTACATTACCAAGAATGTCATTTGAAACAACAAATATTGCTTATGATGCAACAAGAAAAGGTGGCATTACTCAAACATTTAAAGCATCAGATGGTAGCAAACTCAGAAAAGTATTCATGCCTGTTCCATATAACATAGGATTTGAATTGAATATTCTTGTTAAATTAAACGATGATGCATTACAAATAGTAGAACAAATATTACCATACTTTCAACCATCTTTTAATGTAACTATTGATTTAGTAGATGTGATTGGAGAAAAAAGAGATGTGCCAATAGTCTTGGATAATATTTCATTCCAAGATGATTATGAAGGAGATTTTGCAACAAGAAGAGCACTTATATACACATTAAACTTTACTGCTAAAACTTATCTCTTTGGTCCTGTATCTGATTCTAGTGAGGGTCTCATTAAGAAAGTTCAAGTTGATTATCATGCATCTGTAAATACTGAAACAGCAAGAAGAGAGTTAAGATTTACTGCTACACCTCAAGCAAGACAAGATTACGATGATGATAATACAACTGTGTTAAGAACTAACATATCCAAAACTAAAACAAGATTTGATGTTACATCTACTCTTGCATTAGCAGTTGGCATGAGAATTATTATAGATAAAGAAATCATGAAGATTAAAGAAATCGTAGATTCAAATACGATTATCGTTAATCGTGGTTATCAAAGTGTTGCTGCAACACATATTGAAAATACATCAATTGATGTATTAACTGCATCTGATGATGCTCTAGTTGAACCTGATGATGATTTTGGATTTAATGGAATTATTGAAGACTTTACTGATTCAAGAACATTTAGTCCAACACAACAGAAAGATATTTAATGAATACCATGTCTACCTATGATTCTATTGATGAAGCGTTAAACACAAGTAGTGCAATTGATGTCACTCCNANTAGTAAACCACAAAAGGTGGAATCTACTAAGGATGATGTCAAGAAGGACTATGACTATACTCGTGCAAATTTATATTCTTTAGTCGAAAAAGGTCAAGAAGCACTCAATGGAGTTTTAGAAGTTGCAGGAGAAGGTGGAAGTGCCAGAGCATATGAAGTCGCAGGTCAAATTATAAAATCAGTCGCAGATACAACTGATAAATTAATGGATCTTCAAAAGAAAGTAAAAGAGGTAGATGAAGATAAGAAGCAGACAACTAATAATGTAACTAACAACGCACTTTTTGTAGGTTCAACATCAGAATTATCAAAGATGTTAAAACAAGGAATACTAAATAATAAGGAGAATTCTAGTTCTAATGAGTGATTCTGTTACTATCGAAGATTCAAAAGGAGAGACCTTCGCAGAAGTGATTGATGTAATTGGTGTTTCTGAAGTAAAGAAAGCATTTCAACAATCAGTAAAAGAGGGTTCACTTCATAAGTGGTTCAAAGGTTCAAANTCCAAAGATGGNAANCCTGGTTGGGTTAATGTNGTNACTGGAGGAACTTGTGCNAGTGACAAACCTGGTGANGGNACACCNAANTGTGTATCATCNTCAAANNGNGCNAGTATGACAAAAGCAGAAAGACTCTCTGCTGCTCGTAGAAANAAGAAAGCAGATCCTGGTCAACAAGCAAAANCTGGTGCTGCAAAACCAACCTATGTCTCAACTGATAAACCAAAAAAGAAAATGAGTGAAGAGATGAAAAGAGATGAATANGGTGATCCNATNGGNGGNCCNAAAATTTCAAAGAANCANATNAAAAANAATCTTACATNAAANACGTACCTGANGANCAACANACNACNACAACAAGTGAAGGGTATATTGATTTACCATTAGAAGTTGAAATACCAAATACAGATTCTAAATTTAGATTAGGACTTATGTTCCGTGAAAGTTTGGAAGAAAATAAAGGAATGCTTTTTATATTTGANGAAGTAGGTCAACACTCATTTCATATGAAAAACACTCGCATTCCACTTGATATTGCATTTNTAAAGGAAGACGGGACTATTGAAAGTATTAAAGAATTAAAACCATACAGCAGTTTACCTGTATGTTCTGATGGTGAAGTATTATTTGCAATCGAGGCAAATCGTGGTTGGTTTACAGAACATAACGTAGAAGTTGGAGATGAAATAGTTTTAGGAGAAGCAAAAGATAAGAAAGGTAAAGGTAGTGGTACAAAAGATGCTTGTTATCATAAAGTTAAGTCAAGATATTCAGTCTGGCCAAGTGCATATGCATCAGGTGCATTAGTTAAGTGTCGTAAAGTAGGTGCTGCAAATTGGGGTAATAGCACAAAGAAAGAAGAATATATTCCAGAAGAAGGGTATGATGTTGCTAGAGATATGGGAAAGGTAAGACCTTCTAAGGATAAGAAAGATGGAACTTCATATCCACCAAGTGCAGAAATGAGAAAGACACAGAAGGTAAACAAAG
>FUFK010717455.1_pt1 | contig 28749 bp, 20 predicted proteins | sample 1021851 | NCBI WGS metagenome assembly FUFK01 (sample SAMEA51879418, study PRJEB19060) | metagenome
TAAGGGCCTGACCCCGGTTGAGTACCGGGATCAGGCCCTGCAGGAAGCTGCATAGCGGCTAGTATTTATAGCGTCCAAGTTTCGGGGCGCAGTTCACTTTCACGTATTGAGCTATTGCGCTTAGTCTTCGTTGATGAGGTCGCGGACCACGATGGTCTGGTCGCGGTCCGGGCCCACACCAATCGCGGAGATACGGCAGCCGGAAATCTCTTCCAGCTTCAGCACGTACTTGCGGGCGTTCTCGGGCAGCTCATCCAGGCTCTTCGCATCCGAAATGTTCTCGGTCCAGCCGTCGTAGTACTCGAAAATCGGCTTAGCGTGGTGGAACTCGGTCTGAGTCATCGGCATCTCGTCGTGGCGCACACCGTCAACGTCGTAAGCCACGCAGACCGGGATCTTATCCAGGCCGGTCAGAACGTCCAGCTTGGTGATGAACAGGTCGGTGAAACCGTTGATGCGCACAGCCTGACGCGCCAGCACGGCGTCGTACCAGCCGCAACGACGCGGGCGGCCGGTGTTCACGCCGAACTCGCCGCCGGTGGTGCGCAGGAACTCGCCCATCTCATCGAACAGCTCGGTCGGGAAGGGGCCAGCACCCACGCGGGTGGTGTACGCCTTCTGAATACCGATCACGCGGGAGATGCGGGTCGGGCCCACACCCGAACCGACGCACGCGCCGCCGGAGGTCGGGTTGGAGGAGGTCACGAACGGGTAGGTGCCGTGGTCAACGTCCAGGAAGGTTGCCTGGCCGCCCTCCATCAGCAGGGTCTTACCCTCGTCCAGTGCCTTGTTCAGCAGCTGGGTGGTGTCCACAATCATCGGCTTCAGACGCTCAGCGTAAGACATGAAGTACTCGACGATCTCATCAACCTCAACGTGGCGGCGGTTGTAGACCTTCACCAGCAGTTCGTTCTTCTGACGCAGTGCGCCTTCAACCTTCTGACGCAGGATCGACTCGTCCAGGATGTCCTGAACACGGATGCCGAGGCGGCCAACCTTATCCATGTAGGCGGGGCCGATACCGCGGCCGGTGGTGCCGATAGCACGCTTGCCGAGGAAACGCTCGGTCACCTTGTCCATGGTCTGGTGGTAGGGTGCGACCAGGTGTGCGTTAGCGGAAATCTTCAGGCGGGAGGTGTCAGCGCCGCGGGCCTCAAGGCCGTCAATCTCAGCGAACAGAGCTTCGGGGTTAACAACCACGCCGTTACCAATCACGGGGACGGCGTTATCGCTCAGAATACCCGCGGGCAGCAGCTTCAGCTCAAACTTCTGGCCGTTCACCACCACGGTGTGACCGGCGTTGTTACCGCCGTTGGGCTTGACCACGTAGTCTACGCGGGGGCCGAGCAGGTCGGTTGCCTTACCCTTACCCTCATCGCCCCACTGGGCGCCCACAATCACGACAGCTGACATTTTTGTGCTCCTTGAAAGCCTTGAAGATACGCACCGGATTTCACGGCGCGGCGGCGACCTACCGCCTCATGTTTCGGGTAGGCACAGCTCTTCTAATGATACCGTGCCCGTCCCTTTAAGTCCCGTGTTACGGGGCGGTAGGCGTGCCAGATCCGGTGCCGGTGAGCCTCACCGGGCACAGTAGCGCCCCCATCCGATATTTGGACGGGGGCGCTACCGGTATGAGCTTATGAAGACTACTTGATGATCTCGATGAAGGTCATCGGGTAGGTGTACTGCTCACCGCGGTTTGCGGCCAGAGCAGCCAGGCTGTGGAAGATAACCATCAGGATAGCCACAACCATCGGGACGACCCACAGGATGATGCCCAGGATGCCGAGGGACACCACCATCAGCAGCCAGGAAGCCATGCTGACGAGCCACAGGGAGAAGTTGAAGTTGAACGCGCGGCGGGATGCTTCCTTAGTGAAACCGTAACCGGGCTTGTCCTTATAGATGAACCACATGACCAGCGGCGCGAGAATACTTGCGGTTGCGAAGGACAGCAGAGACAGAATTGCAGAAGCCAGGTGCGCGAGCATCGCCATGTTCTGGTCGTCCTTGGAGGAGACTACGTAACCGTTGGGCTGCTGACCCGGCGCCTGCGAGTAGGAGGGTGCCTGCTGGGAGTACTGGTTGTACTGTTCAGGGTTCGGGTTCTGGGACATCGTTCTTTTCCTTAATCTATCGATGAGTGGATACAGCTAATCGTTGAGATGCGGCTAATCATTGAGGCGCGGCGGCAGGCTAACTCGCCGTTTTCGGCGGGTGCCCGCCTCGCTCTGCCAGGTCGCAGCGCTCGTGATGGTTTCACCCTATCAAGGCAAGGTAAATGGAATATTAACCCTCGCCGGATAACAGGCGAAGAAACCCGAATATGACAAGAAAAAAGACGCCCTGCCCCTCCACGCGCTGTTAGGTGCGTGGAGGGGCAGGTCGTTATACGGTATGGGTTGGCCGAGGTTAGTCCTGTTTCTCTTCATCGGCGAGCGCAGGATGCGCGGCGGGCTTCTGTAGTGCGGCGGCCTCGCGTAGCTTTGCGTGTTCTTGCTTTTTCAACGCCTCATACTCATCGAAAAAACCCTGTTTCTTCGTGTATCCGTTGATGCCCGTGTAGTCGTCCGGCAGGCGGTTGTACACCAGGTAGTACCAGAACTCGACATGTGCCGTCTCTATTTTCTGGATGAGTTCCCTCAGCTGGTTCTTACGCTTCACCGCCTGAACAATACCCACAATCCATAGGACCGGCACCACAAAAAGTGATCCCACGCCGATAGTGATGAAGAAGAGTAGCATCGATATGCCGGCACTACTATCGAACATGCTCACCAAAGGAACCAGCACAAACGGGTTCAGTATCAGCAGGACAATAAGCACGGCCTTCCAGAATGTACGCTGGCTATTGATCTCTTCAATGTTGGAGCCAGCAAACGGATTATTGATGGGAACGTAGCCTACCGGCTGGATCATTGCCGCCCGCGAGGTGGGGTTCTCCTCATTCTTGACCGGGTTCAGGTGAGCAGCGCACGCCTGCATGGGTGCGGACTCGTCGTGGGAGCGGTCCAGTAGGCGCATTTCGATGAGTTTCGAGTCGGGGATGCCGAAGAACGGCTCAGGAATGACCGGCAGGATAGCACCCGGATGCAGACCGAGGTGTTCCAGCAGAATATATTCCCCGTAGGCGTGGGCAGCCCCTATTACCTCAGTTTGCGCACCAGGAGAGGGTGCGGGCTCAGTGGAGGCGAGCGCTACCGGGTGGTTCGTCTCGTCGTCCTTGCGAGATTCGTGAGCTTCTTTGGAAGTTTCTTCCGGTTCGTCGGCGCTCAGCTCGTCACTGTCTAGTTCGGCACCGTCGGAGTCCTCCCGCGCGGAGTCGTAGCGCTTAGGGGCACCCGGGTAAACGTATTCATAATCCGGGTCGGGGTGCTCTAGCTCTTCGTCTTCGTTGTCGGATTCTTGGTGGAGCGTAGCGTCTTCATTTTTCTGCGTCTGCTCACCCATGAGTAGCGTCATGTATTCCGGGACGGACTGGTCGGTGTCCCAGAGGGGCTGGTACGCCTCGTCCTTCTTTGCAGTTTCCTTCTTTTCAGTGGGGCGGTCTGCCATGGTCGTCTCCTTCGCTCACCAGACATACTCCTAGTGGCACCACCGTACCAGCGTGCGCTGGGCAGTCCCTTGAAACCTGCCTGATAAAAGCTGAGAAAAAGCCCCCGACAAGCGCCAACACGCACGTGTTAACACTGCCGGGGGTTCAGCGCTACAAGAGTCCAGGGACTCACGGGAAGTCGACTACGATGCATCCGCTGAGTTTGGATCAGGGCTTGAGGTAGGGCTCGGGACACTCGGCGGCTGAGGGGCTGGTGCCGCGGAAGACATCGAAGACGCCGCACCCATGATCCACTGCATCTCCTCGGAGTCCCTAGGTAGGCGGTCATACACCAGGTAGAACCAGAACGACCCGAGAGGCATGGCCTTCCACTTCAGCGCCCGATACTTTCGGCTCACTCGGAGTAGCGCAAAAATCAGCGCACCAGCCCACAAGAACAGGGGAAGACCAAATGTCGCCAGAGAAAGCATCAGGAAGAAATAGAAAATAAACCCACCGAAGCTAGGATCCTCTGTAACGGTAGCCAGCAGAAGATAAGTCAGGGGATTAAACACCACACCCACGAAGAAGAGCACTATGAACTCAGGCCACGCCTTCCACCACAGGTCTGATACACGCACCTTACCCGCAAGTGGGGTCGCTGAGATGTACCCAATAGGTCGTGGTGTACCCGCTACTTTCCCCTCCTGCCAGGTGGGAAACACACTTGGCACCTGCTGGTATGCAGATGCACCAGTATCCGTGCCCATGGGGGACATTCGGCGCATCATGGGGCCCGGGCGGCCATACAGCGGCCGGTTCAGCACCGGGTGACCCATCGCCGAAGGGAAAAAGTACGCAGCCTGCACAGAAGGCGCAGGAGCCGAAACCGCCAGAGTAGACGCCGCAGAATTGGGCGCTGCAGGGTTGGGCACCGCAGAATCAGGTGCTGCAGGAACCGATGGGACAGCAGGCGCGGATGCAGAATGAGCCTTCTGTATTTCCAGGACCTCCTTCACCGGCTCGGGAATCTCCCCGATCGGCACAGGGGCCGGCGTTCCGTGAAGTAGCAAAGCCGAATAATCGGGGGCGGGCTGCCCCATATCCCACAGTGGCTGATACGCGTGGCTGCTCTTCTCGGTTGGGTTCTGAGGGTTTTTCGGTGCTTCGCTATGCTCCGCCACGGTGACCTCCTCCAATGCTTGTCTGCTGTTATGTGTCTGTTGTGTTGTCTACATTGTGTGTTCGATGCGCGGGGGCTCAATCCCGCAGCTGTTCTTTGAGCGAGTCGCTAACCTACTTGAAGCCTTTATCTGCCCCGTACACGTCATCAAGCCGCGCAATGCTCAGGATCCACGCCACGCACCAGATGATGCCGGGAATCCCCATGAGCCCTACGCTCACCTGATTCACCGCCATAAAGAGACCTGCGACGAGTTCTCCCCCGCCCGAATAGAGCGGTGACAGAGAGAATCGCCGCCGCAATATAGGGGTTCAGTATAGAAACTCCCAGGAACAGAAACCATGCTCCCTGCTTCTGGAACGAAGTGGGCAGGGAGCCAGGGTCCATCACCGGTTGGTCGATACCACCACGCTGAGGTAAAGCGTCGCCCTCCTGGCTTTCTTCAGAGAACAGGGTGCACTCGTACACCAACCGGAACTTGAATCTTTTCTCGGTCTCGCGCTTACCGGTGGATTTCACCATCACAGCGAAGAAGTTGATAACAGCCCACAGGGAGAAGACGAACAGCACCAGCGGAAGAATACCGAAGCTCAGCATCGAAAATCCTATGCCTGCCACAAAAAGAGATGCCAGGGTATCTTCGCTCAGGCTAGAACCTGCCAGGAAATAGACGAATGGATTTGCCGCGATAGCCAACGCCAGGCATACTAGCGCCTCTACTCCAACTCTCCCTGAACTCGGCTTACGGTAAGGAACCGATACGGGGCTGTATCCGACCAGCTCGCCACCGTATTCCTCCGGCAATTCTCCCTGGGGGAGAGTTCCCTGAACATCATCCGCGTGGATGCGCATCAGCTGCGGGTTGGGGCGACCGTAATGCACCTGCGGTGCCACCTTCAAAACACGCTGATGAGGGGAAACGGGATGATTCTTATCGGTGGTCATGATTCCTCCTCATGGTGCGATTCAAGGATGCGGTGCAGCAACGCCGTGGCTGAACCACCGTCAAGCGGGGTGCACTCGTACACCAGCCGGAATTGAAAATCCTGCTGAATCTTGTGCTGCCTAACGAGCAGGCGCGTCGATTCGACAGCATCCCCAACAGCATTCAGAAACTTTCCTACGCAGAGGAACAGCCACCAGAGTCCTGCGAGGATGCCGACGAAACCCACAATGAGTAGTAGCGGGGGGATAAAGATGACCATCAAGATCACCGTCCCTATTTCCTCACTTATTCCCCAAGGACCTTGGGAGAGGAACATTGGGCTCACCGGCGCAATCAAGAGAGCTACCCAGAACACCATCCGCAGCAGTGGACCCAGCACGTACCAGGTGAAGCCGCTCCAATCAGTGAAGAAGCCCTTCGCATTGAAGGTTTCGCGGGGCTTTTCCATGGGGGCGTAGCCTACCACATCGCCAATCTGCCAGGCGGATGAGCTGTACTCGGTGAGGGTGCCCTGCACCTCTCCCCTATGGATGCGTTCCAACCGTGGACCGGGGCGGCCGTGCATAACCTGGGGTGACATCAGCAGAACAGAATCGTCACCAGAAACGCGTCGCTTAACCATGGTTCGACCCTCCCTATCCCATCATTTTTGATAGATGTTCAATAGATGGTTTTACAGTAACAACCGAACCTGAAAAGAACCTGAACCCGAGTGCAAATGAAAAACGTGAAAAAGAAAAGGGTCGAACATGTCCACAATTTGATGCATTTAGGAGTAATAAACGCTTCACAAGCCATTTTGAGGTGTATTCTAGTTCACATCTAGTGTGTTCAAGTTCAGCTGGAACCCACCAGAACAACACCACAAGCCTCCCAGAAACACCCCGGGAGCCAAGCAAAGGAGCACCGTGACACACACCGCCTCCCCAAACCCCCGCGGCCGGTCGCACCGACGCCGAATCGGCAGCGGGCTACTCACCCTCAGCATGGCACTGAGCCCCCTCGCAGCGCTGGGCACCACCGCCCACGCCGCGGAAGACCCCGACGCCGTCAAGCAGGTACTCAGCGAAAGCATGAAGAACGCCAGCGGCACCGTCACCGCCTTCGTCCGCTTCAAGGGTAAGGGCGCCTTTGAACAGACCCAGCCCGCAGGCGTACGCGCCGGCGTGCAGGCACCCGTCAACACCAGCTCACAGGTGCAGGCAATCGCCTCCCAGGTGCAGAGCCAGGCACAGCAGGTCAGCAGCCAGTCCGGCGCGCAGGTCCTCTACACCACCCACAACGCAGTACGCGGCGTGGCAGTGCGCGGTGACGCCGAGTCCATCAAGGCACTCGCCAACCGCTCCGACGTAGAGAAGATCTCGCCCATCCTGCCCAAGTACCGCCAGAACGCGGGCGCCGCCATCGACGCAGGCTCCCTCGCCACCTGGACCGGCACCACCAACCCTGCCGGCGCGGGCGGATACACCGGCAAGGGCGTGAAGATCGCCGTCATCGACTCCGGCATCGACTACACCCACACCGACTTCGGCGGTAGCGGCAAGCTCGAAGACTACGAGAAGGCATCCAAGCTCACCGAGCTGCCCTCCGCAGACTCCGGACTCATCAACCGCACCAAGGTTGCTGGCGGCTACGACCTCGTCGGTGACAACTACGACGGCAGCAACACCGCCGTTCCCGACGGCAACCCGCTCGACTGCACCACCGGCGGCCACGGCACCCACGTGGCGGGCACCGCGGCAGGCTACGGCGTGAACTCCGACGGCACCACCTTCACCGGCGACTACAGCAAGCTCACCGCAGAGCAGCTCAAGACCATGAAGATCGGCCCCGGCGTCGCCCCCGACGCTGAAATCTACGCCTTCCGCGTCTTCGGCTGCAGCGGCAGCACCAACGTCGTTATTGAGGCGCTCGACCGTGCCCTCGACCCCAACGGTGACGGCGACTTCTCCGACCGCGTGAACGTGGTCAACATGTCCCTCGGCGGCGAATTCTCCCCGCAGGACGACCCCGAAGCCTACGCCGTTGACGCGCTCACCCGCGCCGGCGTGCTCTCCGTGATCTCCGCGGGTAACGCCAACGACTACAGCCTGCGCGGCGACACCTACTCCAACTCCGGTCACCCCGCCACCGCAGCCAGCGCAATCACCGTAGCTAACGCCTACGGTTCCACCCGCGCCGTCGATGCGGCAGAGCTGACCGACCCCGCCACCGGCACCACCCGCAAGGTACGCGGCGACTACAGCGTCTCCTACCCCTGGGCACAGGCGGGCACCAAGGAATTTACCGGTGAACTCACCGCAATCTCCGAGAACAACCGCTACGCCTGCAACGCCCTCAGCGCCGACGAAGCGGCAGCTGTAAAGGGCAAGTGGGTGCTCATCGACTGGGCTCAAGATGACGGTGAACTCGCCTGCGGCTCCAAGGTGCGCTTCGACAACCTGGAGGCGGCAGGCGCCAAGGGCGTGCTGCTTGCAGGCAATGACGAAGAACCCGGCCTGGGTATTGCCGGTAACGATACCCTGCCCGGTTTCCGCCTGGCAGCATCCGCCGCTAAGGACCTGCGTGCACAGATCACCGCAGCAGAAGCGGCAGGCAAGCCCCTGACCGTGCGCCTCGGCAACGAGCTGAAGTCCTCCCTGCGCGTGGACACCAATAAGCTGGATCAGCTGAACCCCATGAGTGCCCGCGGCTTCCACGGCAGCTACGGCTACACCAAGCCCGACATTGCGGCACCCGGCTCGTACATCACCTCCGCGGCGGTGGCGACTGGTAACAACTCCGTGACCTTCAGCGGCACCTCCATGGCGGCACCCTACGTAACCGGCTCCGCCGCCCTGGTCATGCAGAGCCACCCGACCTACACCCCCGCACAGGTCAAGTCCGCCCTCATGAACACCGCAACCCACGATGTGCGCACCGAATCCGGTGCCGCATACGCGGTGGACCGTGTGGGCGCCGGACGAGTCGACACCCTCGCTGCTGTGCAGTCGAAGTCCCTCGTCTACAACACTGACAAGAGCGGTACCGTGTCCCTGAGCTTCGGCGTGCTCGAGTACGCACCGGATGCTGGCGTTCAGACCCTCACCCGCGAGGTGACGGTCGAGAACACCGACTCCGTGGCACACACCTACGCCCTGTCCTACGCTGAAAGCACTAATATTCCCGGAGTGGAATACTCCTTCCCCTCCGCGGTCACCCTCGCACCCGGTGAAACTAAGAAGTTCGAAGTCACCGTGCGCATCGACCCGTCCAAGCTGGAGAAGACCCGCGACACAGCAATGGACACCACCCAGAACGCAACTGATTACTACACCGGCAACGAAATCGTTCCCGAACAGTACCGTCAGTACATTGCCAGCGCATCCGGCCGACTCGTCCTCACCGAAGACGGCACCAAGGCACTGCGCCTGCCCGTTCACGTAGCCCCCAAGCCCGTGAGCACCATGCACGCTGCCGAAGACACCGTCACCTTCACCCAGAAGCCCTCCAGCGACGAGGCTCAGAAGGCAGACACCGGCTGGACCAAGTCCCAGATCTCGCTGCGCGGCACCGAGGTCAACCAGGGCGGCTACCGCTCCCTGCTCGGCGCGTTCGAGTACGGTGCGAGCGTGGACCGTGTGGCTCCCACCTCCCTGTCGCTGAACAGCAACGTTAAGGCGAACCTGCAGTACGTCGGTGCTTCCTCGGATGCGCCCGCGCTGAAGGCAGCCGGTGGCAACGCTGATGACGGCACCCTGCGCTTCGGTATCTCCACCTGGGCGAACTGGGATGTTGTCTCCTACGAGAACACCTTCACCGTAGAAATCGACACTGACGGCAACAACCGAGCCGACTACAAGCTGGTCACCGACCGCGCTAAGGGTCTGGACTACCCGCTGGTTCGCCTCTACGGCTACAAGAACGGCAACCTCGTCGAGCTCGGCTACTACCCGCTCAACGGCGCCTGGGGTGATGTGGACACCAACATGATGGACACCAACACCCTCATCATGGGTGCACCCCTCAAGGACCTGGGCCTGACCAGCGCAAACAACCCGGACATCCAGTACCGAGTCAGCGCAACCACCCAGTACGAGTGGGGTAACGTCAGCGAAACCGGCTGGATCAAGTACCGCCCCTTCAGCCCCAAGCTGTGGTTCAGCGGCGACTCCTCCGCCGTGGCTGGCCTTCACCCGGATGCCTCCACCACCACCCTGACGGCGCACCGCTCCGCTGACGCAATCCCCGCGCTCGGCGAATCCGGTACCCCCGCCAAGGCGCTGCTGCTGCACCTGCACAACGGCACCGGCGACCTCTCCGGCACCAACGGCGCCAAGGGCAACCGCGCCGAGGTGCTGAACATCAAGGAGCAGCAGACCGAGTACATCACTCCGTCCCGCTTCACCGATGTGAAGAACACCGACCAGTTCTACACCGAGATTTCTTGGTTGGCTCAGCGCGGCATCACCACCGGCTACCCGGACGGCACCTACCGCCCGCTGGAGTCCGTGGAACGTGGCGCAATGGCGGCGTTCTTCTACCGCATGCAGGGTTCCCCGCAGTTCACTGCCCCTTCCACTCCGAGCTTCAAGGACGTGCCCACCACGCACCCCTTCTACAAGGAGATTGAGTGGATGAAGGCTCAGGGCATCACCACCGGCTACTCGGACGGCACGTTCCGCCCCTCCGCACCGGTGAACCGTGACGCCATGGCTGCGTTCTTCTACCGTGCAGCGGGTTCCCCGCACGTGGACCTGCCCGCGACCAGCCACTTCAGCGATGTTTCCACCGATAACCAGTTCTACCGTGAAATCACGTGGCTGGCTTCGAAGGGCATCAGCACCGGCTGGCCGGACGGCACCTACCGCCCGGTGACCCCCATTGCCCGCGACGCGATGGCGGCGTTCATCTACCGCTACACCGAGAAGGTTGCTAACCAGACCGGCCGCTAGACGGTAGTGAACCGGTAGCGAACAGTTCGGGTCCCCTCCCCCCTGCATGGGGTGGGAGGGGCACCTGGAACCGACAGAATCCGGGGCCTGAAATCCCGGAACCTCTCAAGTTTTGGTGGCGGTTTCACCGGCGGATGCACTCACTCGTCGTCTGCCGGTGGGGCCGCCTCCGCGTATCACCGATACACAACCACAGAGCACACAGCACTATCGAAAAATAGAAAATCCGAAGGAGGATTCCATGACAACGCCTCATGCGCCACGCCGCAGAATGAAGGCTGTCGGTGCGACCGGTTTGAGTGCAGCTCTTGCCCTTACTCTCGGCGTTCCCGCCACTTTCTCTGCAGCTCACGCTCAGAGCCCCCAGCAGGTCGAAGGAAGCACTGCGAGCGCATCCGGTGACGCTGCCTCGCGTATCAGCCCGGGCCTGCAGAAGGCTGAAGGCCAAATTACCGTGTATGTGCAGTTCAAGGGCAAGGGTGCGTATGAGCAGACCCAGTCCGCGGCTGTTCTGGCACGTAAGGAGGCGCCGGCGAACCGTCAGGCGCAGGTGCAGGCTATTGCAGCTCAGGTGCAGTCGCAGGCTCAGTCTGTGGCGGCTGCTTCTGGTTCTAAGCTGATGTACACCACGCATAATGCGATGCGTGGTGCGGCGATTACTGGTGATGCTGCGCAGATTCGTGCGTTGGCGGAGCGCCCGGATGTGGAGCGTATTTCGCCGATTATCGCGAAGGAGCGTATGAACTCCGGTAGCGAGATTGATACGAAGACTCTTGCCACGTGGACTCGTGAGAATACGGGGTACACGGGTAAGGGCGTGAAGATTGCAATCGTTGACTCCGGTGTTGACTATACGCACGCTGATTTTGGTGGCCCCGGTACGGTGGATTCGTACCTGAAGGCTAAGGCGATGACGGAGCTTCCGTCCGCTGATTCGGGCCTGATTGATCGTAATAAGTTCATTGGCGGCATTGACTTGGTCGGTGATGACTACAATGCGTCGGTGGCTGAGAAGTCGACTCCGCAGCCGGATAATAACCCGCTGGATTGCCGCCCGGATGGTTTCGGTTCTGGCGGTCACGGTACCCACGTGGCGGGTACTGCCGCTGGTTACGGTGTGACGGCGAACGGTACGACTTACCGTGGCGATTACAAGAACCTGACGGAGGAGCAGCTGAAGGGCATGTCTATTGGCCCCGGTACTGCTCCTGAGGCTCAGATTTTGGCGATTCGTGTGTTCGGTTGCTACGGCAATTCGAGTGTTGTGATGAAGGCGCTCGATACCGTGATGGACCCGAATGGTGACGGTGATTTCTCTGACCGCGCCGACATTGTGAACCTGTCGCTCGGTGGCGAGTTCGCCCCGGCTGACGACCCTGAGTCGTACATGATTAATACGATGGCGCGCCAGGGTGTGTTCACTGTGGCCGCTGCCGGTAACGCCAATAACTACAACGGTGTGGGTGACACCTACTCCGATTCGGGTAGCCCGGCGAATGCGGCTGCGGCGCTGTCGGTGGCGAACGCCTACGGTTCGACTCAGCCGATTGACCGTGTCCGCGCAACCACGAAGACTGGTTTGGAGTGGTTGCAGGGTGATTACTCGGTGAACTTCGATTATTCGAAGGCGTCCGCTGATCAGCTGCGCGGCGAGGTTGTTGCCGCGCCGAAGCGTAACCGTTACGCTTGCGAGGCTTTCACCGCTGAAGAGGCGAAGGCTTTGAAGGGTAAGTGGGTTTACTTCGAGTGGGATCAGGACGATTTGACGTTCCCGTGCGGTTCGAAGGTGCGTTTCGATAACGTTCAGGCTGCCGGCGGTCTTGGCGTGGTGATGGCCGGTAAGGCTGAGCGCTACACGATCGGCATTGGTGGTAATGCGACCATTCCGGGTCTGCGTCTGACTGCTTCTTCGACGAAGGACCTGGAGAAGGCCCTGGCTGCCGGTCCGGTGACCGTTGAGATGAACCTGGACTACAAGGCTTCGGGTCGTAGCACCCACTCGCACGCTTTTGATCTGAATTCCTCGAGTGCTCGCGGTCAGCACGGTTCTGACGGCTTCATTAAGCCTGACCTTGCGGCACCGGGTACTGAGATTGTCTCTGCCGCTGTGGGTATGGGTAATAAGGGCGTTTCCTTCACCGGTACCTCCATGGCAACCCCGCATGTTGCCGGTGTTGCCGCTCTGGTGATGCAGGCGCATCAGGATTACAACCCGCAGATGATTAAGGCTGCGCTGATGAACGGCGCGTCCACCCCGATCAAGAATGAGCAGGGTACGCAGTACGCGGTGGATCGTGTGGGTACGGGCATGGTGAATGCTCGCGCCGCCGTGGACGCGAAGGTCATTGCGTACGATGCGAAGACCCCCGAGCGTGTTTCGACCGCGTTTGGTGTGCTGGAGTACACCCCCGATTCGGGTATTCAGACTGTTCAGCGTGAAATCGTGCTGGACAACACCGATTCGCAGGCTCACACCTACACCCTGAGCTACGAGGCAAGCACGACCATCCCGGGTGTGGAGTACTCCTACCCGCAGCAGGTGAGCGTGGGTGCCGGTGAGCGTAAGAACGTGACCGTGACCGTGCGTATTGACCCGTCCAAGCTGGAGAAGACCATGAACCCGGCAATGAGCGCCGACCAGGTCGCTCAGGACTGGACGAACGGTAAGACTCTGGCTGCTGGTAAGCGCCAGTACATTGCGAGCGCTTCTGGTCGCCTGATTTTCTCTGAGAATGGCCGCGAGGCGATTCGCCAGTCGATTCACGTGGCTCCGAAGCCTGTTTCGGCGATGCGTGTTGATGCGTCCCGTATTGACTACAAAGGCACTGCAGATAAGGAGTCCACGGTGACTCTGCGCGGTACGACCCTGAACCAGGGCGGTTACCGTTCGCTGCTGGGTGCGTTTGAGCTGGGTGCGGTCAGTGACCGCATTCCGTCCGGTCAGCTGAAGCTGCCGTCGAACCAGTCTGTTGACCTGCAGTATGTGGGTGCCGCCTCGGACGCTCCGGCGTTGAAGGCTGCCGGTAAGAACCCGAACGATGGTTCTCTGTTCTTCGGTATTTCGACCTGGGGTACTTGGGACACTATGCACTGGGGACGTCAGGTGCAGGTGCAGATTGATACGAACAACGACTCCACCGCAGATTACGTTCTGGAGGTGACCCGCGAGAAGGGTCTGGACTACCCGCTGGTGAAGGTCTGGTCCATCTCCGGTAACGCATCCACCGTGGTGGCTCGCTACCCGCTGAACAGCGCCTGGGGCGACACCGACACCAACATCATGGACACCAACACTATGATTCTGGGTGTACCGCTGAAGGACCTGGGCCTGACCGCTGAGAAGGCTCAGAGCATCAAGTACACGGTGCAGACCGACACCTGGCACAACGAGGGTAACTCCTACGTGGACACCACCTCGGCTATCGAGTACTCCCCCTTCAACCCCGGTGTTTGGTTCACCGGTGAGGAGTCGGGCGTGCCCGGCCTGTTCGTGGACCGTGACGGCGGTCAGCTGACCGTTCACCGCAAGAACAACAACAAGGAGCGTCAGGCTCTGTTCCTGCACATGCACAACGCGACCGGTGACCTGAGCGGCCGTAAGACCGCTAACGGTGTTGCCGCTGGCGACCGTGCACAGGTCGTGAAGGTGGCTCGTACCATCCACGATGCACGCTTCACCGACGTTCCGGCGGATAACCAGTTCTACCGTGAAATCACGTGGATTGCTGCCCGTCAGATTGATCGCGGCTACCAGGACGGCACCTTCCGCCCGCTGAACAACATGGACCGCGCGACCATGGCTGCGTACTTCTACCGTATGAGCGGTTCGCCGCAGTACACCGCACCGTCCACCCCGAGCTTCTCGGATGTTCCGCTCAACCACCCCTACTACAAGGAGATTGAGTGGATGAAGGCTCAGGGCATCACGACCGGCTGGCCCGATGGTACGTACCGTCCGGAGGGTTCGGTGAACCGTGACGCGATGGCTGCGTTCTTCTACCGTTACGCAGGTTCGCCCGAGTACACTGCCCCCGCGCAGGCTCGTTTCACGGACGTTCCGACCGACAAGCAGTTCTACCGCGAGATCTCGTGGCTGGCTGAGCAGGGCGTGACCACCGGCTGGCCCGATGGTTCGTTCCGCCCCGTGGAGCCGGTGCACCGCGACGCTATGGCGGCGTTCGTGTACCGCTACAGCACGGGTGTGCTGAAGGAAAGCCCTGAAATCTAAAACCTGAATTCTAGGGTTTGTAAGGTTCTACCGCTGTAGGTGCTACCTCAGCAGGTTTTACCGAGGGAGCCGTACCGTTGCAGTTTATCTGCGGCGGTGCGGCTCCCTTTTTCTGTGGTTGGGTACTTTGTTATATACGAGTAATGTTCCGTAATACGAGTCTGACTAGGTTATATAAAGAATCGTTGAGACAATAAGTGAAGGTTTCTTCACCATCGGCATGAACCTTGACGTTTACGCCGCACAGACGCACTGGAGGCGCACTGGAAACACAGTGCAGACGCACCGAAGCACTCTCGGTGCAGAACCCTTGCCGTACAGCTCTCCGAGTAGAACTCTCGGTGTATAACTCTCGGCTCAGCACCTCGGTGCAGAAACCGCTAAGAAACACACCATCACTAAAAAGGAGCATTCAGTGGCAACCTTCCCTGAAGCTACCCCCGCGCGAGCCGCCCGGCACACACAGCCGGGCCGCCTCAAGCAACTGGCACGCAGCTGCGGCGCACTCACCCTGGGGCTCACCCTCGGGCTGACCGCCCTGCCGTTCGGTACCGCCGCCTACGCGGCACCGGGCGTAGTACGCGGCGCAGACCGGGACGCACCCCACCAGAACACCGGCACCGGCGAGAACAACAATGAAGTTCTCTCCCCCAGCCTGGACGGCGCCACCGGCGAACGCGCCGTATTCGTCCGATTCAAGGGTCAGGGCGCGTACGCCCAGACCCAGCCGGACGCGGTCCGCTCCCGCGCGCAGGCACCCGTCAACGCGCAAGCACAGGTGCAGGCAATCCGCGCCAGCGTGCAGCAGCAGGGCGCCTCCGCGGCGAAGGAATCCGGCGCGCAGGTCCTGTACACCACCCACAACACGATGCGCGGCGTGGCGCTCTACGGTAACGTCGAGCAGATTCGTGCGCTCGCAAACCGCGACGATGTGGAACGCATCAGCATCATTGAGGACATGGCACCGCAGAACAGCGGCACCCTCATTGATACGGACACGCTCTCCGTGTGGGCGAAGAGCCCGGCGAACCCCACCTCCACCGGCTACACCGGCAAGGGCGTGAAGATTGTGGTGCTCGATACCGGTATCGACTACACGCACGCCGATTTGGGTGGCCCCGGCACGCAGGAAGCCTTCGAGAAGGCGAAGGCTTCCGACACGATTCCCGAGGGCACCTACGATCCGAAGAAGTTCCTTGGCGGCTACGACCTGGTCGGTGACGATTACAACTCCGGTAAGAAGGAAACCTCCACTCCCCACCCGGATAACAACCCGCTCGACTGCGGCGGCCACGGTAGCCACGTGGCGGGCACCGCGGCAGGTTACGGCGTGAACGCGGACGGCAGCACCTTCCACGGCGACTACTCCAAGCTCACCGAAGAGCAGCTCAAGGACATGAAGATCGGCCCCGGCTCCGCACCGGACGCCCAGCTGATTGGCCTGCGCATCTTCGGTTGTAAGGGCACCACCGCGTTCGTCCCCAAGGGCCTGGACCGTGTGCTCGACCCCAACGACGACGGCGACTTCTCCGACCGCGCCGACATCGCGAACCTGTCGCTCGGCAACGAGTTCGGCGTGTTTGATGAGACCGTGAACTACGCGGTCGGCTCCCTCTACCGCGAGGGCATCCTCTCCGTGGTCGCAGCGGGTAACGCCAACAACTACAACGCCGTGGGCGACACCTACTCCAACTCGGGCGGCCCCGGCACCAGCGCCTACGGCCTGACCGTGGCGAACTCCATCGGCTCGACCCAGCTGGTGGACCGCGTGAAGATTCTCGCCCCCGCGAACGAGGCGGACACCTACGGTGACTACTCGGTGAGCTTCGACTATTCGAAGGCAACCAAAGAGCAGCTGCGCGGTACCGTGGTGCGTGCCGCCTCCCGCAACCGCTACGCCTGCGAGGCATTCACCGAAGAGGAAGCCGCAGCGCTGAAGGGCAAGTGGGCTCTCATCGACTGGGCGGACGCTGACGGCACCGCACCCTGCGGCTCGAAGGTACGCTTCGACAACCTGCAGGCGGCTGGCGCGACCGGCGTGGTGCTCACCTCGAACACTGAGGTCGGTGACACCGCTATCGGCGGCAACTCCTCCATTCCGGGCGTGCGCCTGTCAAAGAGCCAGGTGGAGCGCCTTTCCGCGCAGATTGATTCCGGTGAGCTGACCCTGCAGCTCGGCGAGAACCTGCGCGACTCAATCCGCGTGCCCAACGGCAAGCTGGATCAGGCGAACACCTCCACCGCGCGCGGCATGCACGGTTCGCACGGCATCACCAAGCCGGACGTTGCGGCACCGGGCACGAACATTTCCTCCATCGAGGTTGGTAGCGGTACCGGTTCGAGCGTGAAGACCGGTACGTCCATGTCCACGCCGTTTGTTGCCGGTGTTGCGGCGCTGATCATGCAGGCGCACCCGGAGTACGGTCCGCGCATGCTTAAGACCGTCATCATGAACACCGCCGACCACCACATGCAGGACGCCTGGGGCAACCCCTACGCGGTGGACCGTGTGGGTACCGGCCGCATCAACACGCGTGCGGCGGTGGCTGACCGCGTCATGCTGTTCAACGCGGCACGCCCCGAACAGGTTTCGGACACTTTCGGCGTGCTCGAGTACACCCCGAACGCCGGTGTGCAGACCCTGCAGCACCGCGTGAGCGTCGAGAACACCGACTCGGTGGCGCACACCTACACCCTGAACTATGAGGGAAGCACGAGCATCCCGGGTGTGGAGTTCTCCTACCCGCAGTCCGTGTCTGTGGGTGCCGGTCAGAAGGCAACGTTCACCGTGACGGTGCGCATTGACCCGTCGAAGCTGGAGAAGACCCGCGACCCGTCCATGTACCCGAACCAGGATTCGGTGAACTACTCGACCGGTACGGTCACCATTTCGGGTGCCCGCCAGTACATTGCGAGCGCTTCGGGCCGCCTGATCCTGACCGACGCTGATTCGTCGGCTGCGGTGAAGACCCTGCGCATGCCGCTGCATGTGGCCCCGAAACCGGTCTCCGCAATGCGCGTAGCCGGTGCAGATATTCACTTTGACACGAACGGCGTGGGTGCCCTGGAGCAGACCCTGACCCTGCAGGGTACCGCGGTGGATCAGGGCGGTTACCGCTCCCTGCTGGGTGCCTTTGAGCTGGGCGCTTCGAGCCCGCGCATCCCGACCGCGAAGCTGGGTGTGGGTTCGGATTCCCGCATGGACCTGCAGTATGTGGGTGCCGCCTCGGACGTGGCGGCGTTGAAGGCTGCCGGTGCGGACACCTCCGAGGCGCGCCTGTCCTTCGGTATTTCCACCTGGGGTAACTGGCAGGAGGTGACCCCGCGCGGCACCTACTACGTGTTCATTGATACCGACAAGGACGGCACGAGCGACTACCGCCTGCAGACGGTGCGTGAGAAGGGCCTGGACTACCCGCTGGTGAAGGTTTCTAAGCGCAGCAACGGCAAGTGGCAGGCCATTGAGAACGCCCTGTACCCGCTGAACGGCACCTGGGGTGATACGGACACCAACATCATGGATTCGAACACCCTGGTGATGACTGTTCCGCTGAGCGTTCTGGGTCTGGACCCCGAGGCTGAGTCGACCGAGATTTCGTACTCGGTGACCACTTCGAGCGCGTTCTCCGCTACGACTGTGGTTGATACGACTGATTCGGTGGTGTTCAACTATGCGGCACCGAAGCTGTGGTTCAGTGGCGATTCGGCGGGCGTGCCGAACCTGTTCGTGGACGCACCGGAGACTCAGCTGGTGGCGCACCGTAACGGCGACGCGAAGAACGTTTCTGCGCTGTTCTTGCACATGCACAATGCGACCGGCGACCTGTCCGGCGTGAATGGGGCTGCGGGTGAGCGTGCGCAGGTTCTGCGTGTCTCGTCGAACTCTGAGGATACCGCCGCGAGCGCGCACTTTACGGATGTTCCGGCGGATTACCCGTTCGTGAACGACATTAACTGGCTGGCTCAGCGTCGTATTACGACCGGCTACCCGGATGGCACGTTCCGCCCGAATGGTTCGGTGGAGCGCGGCGCGATGGCGGCGTTCTTCTACCGTATGGCGGGTTCGCCGCAGTTCACTGCACCGAGCACTCCGAGCTTTAAGGATGTGCCGCGTGACCACCCGTTCTTCAAGGAAATTGAGTGGATGCGCGCTCGCGGTATTACGACCGGCTGGTCGGATGGTACGTTCCGCCCGAATGCTGCGGTGAACCGTGACGCTATGGCGGCGTTCTTCTACCGTTTTGCGGGTTCGCCGGCGTATTCGGCTCCGGTGGCTTCGCCGTTTAGTGACGTGTCGGCCGGTAGCCAGTTCTATCGTGAGATTTCGTGGCTGGCTGATCAGCGTATTACGACGGGTTGGGCTGATGGTTCGTTCCGTCCGGTTCAGCCGATTGAGCGTGGCGCGATGGCGGCGTTCTTGCACCGCTATAACGTGCGTGTGCTGAATAACCGCTAGTCGGATGCGGATGTGAGGGCCGTGTCGGAGTGGAGTTTTCTGCCCCGGCACGGCCTTTTCTGTGGGCTGACTTCATCAGTAGATATAGTGCTAAAATTTGTACAAGAAATAGTACAAAGGAAAGATACTATGCTCACCGTTGGATTTTCTGAACTACGTGCCAACCTCACTTCCGTGACTAATCAGGTCATTCAGGAAGGTGAAGAAATCACTGTATTTAAGCGCAATCAGCCTGCTTTCAAGATTGTTCCTCTGGGAGTAGATTCCACTTCTGATAACAAAGAAGCCGTAGCGAAGACTTCTTCTGAAACTATCGATCAGGAGAAGATTTTAGGGGCAGCGACTAGCTTCATTGACCGTTACGAAAGCGTCTTTGAACGTCTGAGCCAGTGATGTCCTCTGCACATATCTCCGTTGATACTGCTTTAGCTATCCACCAGTTGCTTATCAACCGCTTTGGAGGGTCTGCAGGCGTTCGAGACCTTGATATTCTCGAAGGAATTCTTCAGAGCCCTTACCAAACTTTTGGTGGAGAAGAGCTATATCCGCACATTGTAGATAAGGCTGTTCATCTCTGTGTAGAGGTTATTCGTCAACATCCTTTTGTTGATGGCAATAAGCGTGTAGCGGTTGCGCTCCTTGGTGGCCTTCTAGAGTGTCACGGTCTCTATTTAGTAGATGACTCTACTCATCTCTATAACAAAGTCATCGGATTAGTCACTCATGTCTGCAGTATTGAAGAGTTTACTCAATACGTTCATTCGCATCTCACTTCCAGTCTCGAGTGAGCGCATTGCCGCTTCCAGGAGCATGAAAAAACTACCTTTTTAAAAGAAATACCCCCGGTGGATGCTGTACGCATCTGCCGGGGGTATTTGCTTGCCTCGCCCTGCCCGAGGTGGGCTAGTTAGCGCGGGCGGGTCTGAACGCACCGTGTGGAACACTACCTCGCCTCCCTCGGCGGTTCACCGCGCTGGCTATAAGGTGGAGCGTACACTTAAGTCATGCGTGAATTACAGGCACAAATCATCCGTGAAATGGGCGTCAAGCCCAACATGACCGAAGAGCAGGCACGCGAAGAAGTGGAGCGCCGCATCCAGTTCATCTGCGACTACCTGGAAGCCACCGGAAGCCGCGGCCTGGTACTGGGCATCAGCGGCGGTATCGACTCCACCCTGGCGGGTCGCCTCTGCCAGCTGGCGGTGGACCGCCTCAACGAGCGTGGCCGCACCACCGAGTTCGTGGCGGTGCGTCTGCCCTACCGTGTGCAGCACGACGAAGAGGACGCGCAGGAGGCGCTGCGTTTCATCCAGCCCACCCGTTCCCTGACCTTCAACATTGCGGAGGCTGTCGACGGTTTCGACACCGCCTACGCTGCCGCGACAGGCGAGCAGATGAGCGACTTCAACAAGGGTAATGTGAAGGCGCGCGCCCGCATGATCGCCCAGTACGCGGTTGCTGGCGGCCCCGGCTACCTGGTGGTGGGTACCGACCATGCGGCGGAGTCCATTACGGGTTTCTTCACGAAGTTCGGTGACGGCGGCGCGGACCTGCTGCCGCTGGCTGGTCTGAATAAGCGCCAGAACCAGTTGCTGCTGCGGGTGCTGGGTGCGTCTGAGCGTCTGTGGGCTAAGCCGCCGACGGCTGACCTGCTGGACGGCGTGCCCGGCCGTACCGATGAGGATGAGCTGGGTCTGACGTACCCGCAGATTGATGACTACCTGGAGGGTAAGGAAATCGACGAGGCGGCAGCTGCGAAGCTGGAGCAGATTTACCTGCGTAGCCGCCATAAGCGCACTACTCCGGTGACGATTTTTGATTCCTGGTGGAAGAACTAGGTGGAAGAACTAGCGCCGAAACACTAGCGCTTTAACCGCCATAGAACTAACGTAAATGCCCCGGCTCCCTTGGTGGGAGTCCGGGGCTTTTACTATGCTTTTGCAGACCGAGGACTATGCCTTCTGTTCGGGCTGTGCGCCAGAAACCTGGGCAGCCTGAGCGTCAGACTCCTCAGAACCTTCAGCTTCTACCTCAGGCTCAGCGGGCGGTACCTTCGCGCCACCCGTGGCGAGGAACAGCACCAGGCCCAGCGCGCAGGCGAGCACCTGGGTGAAGGGGAACGCCCAGGTCAGACCCTTAAATCCGAACCACATGTTGCCGAAGTACACGGCGGGGAAGAACAGCAACGCAATACCGATGGTCATCAGCATTGCCGGGCCGCCCTTACCGGACGCCTGGAACCAAGACACAAACACGATGCTGACCGCGTTGAACACGGCGGCGAGCATGAGCGCAATCATGACCTCTTCGCCGGTGTCGATGAGGCTTGCATCGCCAACCACGGCGAGCAGTTCACGGCGGAAGATCAGCACCGGAATGGTGATGATCGCGGAGGTCGCCACGGACAGGATCGTTGCGGTGCGCAGCGCCTCCTTCACGCGGGCGCCGTTGCGGGCACCGTACGCGTAGGCGTACAGCGGGATACCGCCCATGCACAGGCCCATGCACAGCATTTCGGGCACCATGTTCAGGCGCATTGCCAAGCCGAACGCTGCCACGGTGTCGTCACCGTAGGAGGCGGCGAGGTTGTTCAGCAGCAGGGCGGCGAAGATCAGGTTGAGGCTCTGAATGAGCTCGGCGGCACCGACCGCGACCACGGGCTTGATAATGGCGGGGTCGAGGGAGAAGTCGCGGATGTTTGCGGAGAAGTTCTCGCTCTTGCGCATCAGGAACAGCAGGTAGTACAGCATGGATGCGCCGTTCGCCAGCAGCATTGCCCAACCGGCACCGGCGACGCCCATGCCCATGATGGCGATGAACAGCACGTCGAAGATACAGGTGACGACGGTGCCGACGATGATGCCGTACATGGACTGCTTGGCGTAGCCTTCGGATCGGACGAGCTGTTCGAGGGTGAACATGCCGATAGCGAGGGGCGCGCCGAGGAACATGAGGTGCACGTAGATGCGGGTGGGTTCGTAGGAGCCGCCGGATGCACCCATGATACTGGTGATCGGGTCGGCGAGGATGAAGCCGATAGCCGCCGCGACGATACCGGCACCGAGCGCCGAGTAGAGGGCGAAGGAGGTGACGCGGTGAATTTCGTGGGCGGGCTGGCCTTCACCGAGCTTGCGGGAGGCGAGGGTTGAGGAACCCAGGCCGAACAGTCCTGCGATCGCCATGATGACGCCGAAGACGGGCACGCCGTAGCTGGTGGCGGCGAGGTCTTCGGTGCCGCCGTAGTGGCCGACGAAGTAGGAGTTCACCACGTTGTAGATGCTGGTGATGGCGAGGCCGAGTGCCATGGGCACGCCGAGGGAGAGGAGCGCCTTGAGGATGGGGGCGTCTTTGAGCAGGTAGATGTTCTGCGGGTCTTCGCTTGCGCCGTGCGGGCCGTGCGGGCGGTGTCCTGCGGCGGGTGCGTTGCTGTTGGGTGCGGTGTTGGGTGCGCTATTTTTGGGTGCGTTGTTTTCAGTCTGGTGGGACGTCATAGGTTCCTGTGGTTCTAGTCTGTGTTGTGTCCGGTGCGCGGCAAGAAGCGTGGTCCGCACAAAAAAACGGGCTAGTGTATTGTACCGTTTCCACGTAGTGGTTGGGCTAGGGGTTTAGACAAAAAAGTAACGAGGCGCCCCTCCCCGTTTAGGGGTGGGGCGCCTCGCCTCATACGTATCGCATGTAGGAGTGTGAGCTATTCGAGCTCAACCGGACCAAGCACGCGAACCTCCTCAATATCCAGGATTTCCTGAATCGCGTGGAGCACATTCGTGTCGATTATGCGCTCATTACGCAGGCGCTTGAGCACGCTGCGTTGCTTCTCCAAATGCCGCAGGCGCAGCTCTTTCTCAAGGTCGCCCGCTTCAATAATGCGGCGGGCTTCTTCCGGCGCATTCGCACCGTCTTTACGAACGGCGTGCAGGTTGCGGTGTATACTCGCGTTGTACATCTGTTCGTCGGCAATGCGGTCGATAATCCACTGTGGTGCACCAATTTCCTGGCCGATCTCAGCCACAGAGTCGAAGGACTCGGCAATGATCGTGCGGATTGCTTCATTAATCTCATCTTCTTCGGTGGTATCAACCGGAATTTTCGCCCACCTAATAACGAGCGGCAGGAGCATCCCCTGAACCACCATCGACAGCAGAACCACGCCCGCAACAACAAAGATAATAAAGTCACGCGCGGGAACATCAGTCGGCACGGAGAGAGCCACCGCGAGGGAAACACCGCCGCGCAGTCCCGCAAAAGTGTTCACTACACGACCACGGAAAGTTGTGCGCAGCTGCCTCTGCTTTTCTGAACGGTCAAGGGCACGAATAATACCAATCGAGATGTGCAGGAAGATAAAACGCACCGCAATGGAAACGAGCCACACCACCACAATCACGGCGAGCGCCAAAGCCCACGCATAGTTGTATTCATGAACAACACCATCCATATGCTCAACGGCGCTGGGCAGCTGAACACCCACGAGCACGAAGAGCGCACCGTTCATGACATAGGTGACGAACGCCCAGATGGGCAGTCCGTAGAAACGGTTCTGGGGTTTGATGGTATCCGGTCCGCGATAGGTCAGGTAGAAAGCGGCGACCACCACAGCCACCACTCCGGAACCTTTCATGCCTTCAAAAGGCTCGATTTCTTCAGACAGGAAGAAAGCAATAAACGGTATGGTAAACATGAACACACTGAAGTTCATGGGGTTGCCGATGTGCGCACGCAGCTTATCTGCACCCCATCCGACGGCCAGGCCAACGAGAGTTCCAATCAGGAACGAGAAGAAGAACATTCCGGATGCGGTCCCCAGGGTAAGTTCATGACCGCCCGCAAGCTGCAGGGCGAGTGCGAAAAGAACTAGGGTGGTGCCGTCGTTAATGAGTGCTTCCGCTTTGAGGGTGGTGATGGAAGATTTGGGGAGTTTGCCGTTAAGCGTTGCCACGGCCACAGCATCGGTGGGGGCGAGCGCCACACCGATAATCAGCGCCACAGGCCAGATGAAGACGCCCATAAATGTGTGAATCACCCAAGCGATAACGAACGCCGTGAGAATTACGAGCACCGTGCCCGAGAGCAGGATGCCGCGCAGACGGGCGCGCGCTTCACGCCATGAGGTGTTGCGGGCTTCCCAGAAGAGCATGATGGGCAGGAAGATTTCGAGGATGACGTGCGGCGGCAGGCCGATACTCTGAACTTCGTGCAGTTCGTGGGCGGGCATAATGCCGATAGCCAGGCCAATGAATATCAGCACAATGGCGGGGGTTATCCGTATTTTATGGGCGAGGATATTACCCAGAAGAATTGCCAGCGATAGGGCAATGATGACTTCAAGCAATTTGGTGTGTTCCTTTTGGATGTGGCGGCTGGTTCATGGTGTGCGTCTGATAGACGGCTGATGTCCGCGAGTGTGCGGGTGCCAGGGTGCCCAAAATGTTTTGCTCGTTCCCTGGGCCGTGAGGCTTCCGCGTGGGGACGAGTGCGGGCGTAGCTTCTGTATTTTACCGTTGTTCAGTGCGGGTGGGTGGATGTTTACCCTGAGCAAAACCTTGCCTTATGGCCGCTCGGGATGTGAGTTTATGGGAGGCGACCTGCGTGCATCCGGCGGGTCTGCTCAGCCGGGCCTGCTCAGCCCATGAACCGCCCTACTCTAACCGCTTTTCATGACGTTTTGTGTCGTTCTGACGTGAACTTGGGGTCGTACTGTGTCAGAGAACAGAAATTCCGCCTCCGTGAGTGCGCGCGAACACTCAGAACGTGAGAAGATAAGGTCATGACTGATAACAACACCGTAACCGGCAGCCCGCTTGTTAAGCGCGGCCTGGCCGACATGCTCAAGGGCGGCGTCATCATGGACGTCGTCACCCCCGAACAGGCTAAGATCGCTGAAGATGCTGGCGCTGTTGCCGTCATGGCTCTCGAGCGCGTTCCCGCGGATATTCGTGCGCAGGGTGGCGTGGCTCGTATGTCTGACCCGGACATGATTGAGGGCATCATTGATGCTGTTTCGATCCCGGTCATGGCGAAGGCACGCATCGGCCACTTCGTTGAGGCTCAGATCCTGGAGACCCTGAAGGTCGACTACATTGACGAGTCTGAGGTTCTTTCCCCCGCTGACTACGTGAACCACATTGATAAGCACCAGTTCAAGGTTCCTTTCGTGTGTGGTGCTACCAACCTGGGTGAGGCTCTGCGCCGCATCACCGAGGGTGCCGCTATGATCCGTTCGAAGGGCGAGGCTGGCACCGGTGACGTCTCTGAGGCGACTAAGCACATCCGCACCATTAAGCGTCAGATTGCTGAGCTGCAGGGCCTGTACAACACCATGCCCGATGAGCTGTACGTGAAGGCTAAGGAACTGGCTGCACCGTACGAGCTGGTGCGTGAGGTTGCTCAGACCGGCAAGCTGCCCGTGGTCATGTTCACCGCTGGTGGTGTGGCTACCCCCGCTGACGCCGCAATGATGATGCAGCTCGGTGCTGACGGCGTGTTCGTTGGTTCCGGTATCTTCAAGTCGGGCGACCCGGTTGCTCGTGCGAAGGCTATTGTGAAGGCTACCGCTTTCTACAATGACCCGGAGAAGGTTGCTGAGGCTTCTCGCGGCCTGGGTGAGGCTATGGTCGGCATTAACGTTGCTGACATTCCGGCACCGCACCGCCTGGCGGAGCGCGGCTGGTAATTCGTGCGCGCACCCCGTATTCGGGGTGAGTGTTTGATGAGGGGGTGGGGTTCGCTGAGGCGGGTCCCACCCTCCTTGTGTTTGTTGTGTTTGTTGTTTTGTGAAGGGAGCGGTGATGGTTGAGAAGGTTCAGCCTACCGGTGTTTTGCCGGGTGAGGGTTTGACGGTTGGTGTTTTGGCGTTGCAGGGCGGCGTGAGTGAGCATGCGGAGATGCTGGAGTCGCTGGGTGCGCAGGTGCGTTGGGTGCGTACCGCGGAGCAGCTTGAGGGTCTGGACGCGCTGGTTTTGCCGGGTGGTGAGTCGTCGACGATTGACCGTCTGACCCGCATTTTTGGTGTGCGTGAGCCGCTGATTGAGGCGATTTCTTCGGGCATGCCGACTCTGGGTACGTGTGCTGGCCTGATTATGTTGTCGGAGCGTATTGATGATCCGGCGCCGGGTCAGCAGTCGCTGGGTGTTTTGGATGTTTCGGTGGGTCGTAACGCTTTTGGTTCGCAGGTTGATTCTGCGGAGGTGCGCCTGCCGTGGCTGACCCCTGCCGGTGATGAGGTGGTTATTGATACGGCGTTTATTCGTGCGCCGATTGTGACCGGCACTGGTGAGGGTGTGCAGGTGACGGCTCGTCATGAGGGGAAGATTGTGGGTGTGCGTTCGGGCAACCTGATTGGTATTTCTTTCCACCCGGAGGTTACGGGCGATACGACCGTGCATGAGGAGCTGCTGGCTCTGGCACGCGAGGTGAAGGGCAAGTAGCCCCTCCCCCCCCAAAAAAAATAAGCCCGGTGATAACCCGTTAAAGAGTTGTGGCGGTGACCGTTATTCGGTCACCGCCACAACTGTTTTTGAGTGGGCTTATGCGTGAGTGGGTTTATGCGCGGGAGCTGCTGGGGGTTTGGGGCTGGGCCTTCCACTGCTGGTAGGCGCTCGTAGCGAGGAATCGTGCACGGTTCGCGTCGCTGAGCGTCTTGATGTCTGCGGGGGCTGCCTCGTACCACTTTTCGTAGAGACGAATAATCATCTCGGGGTAGGCGGCTTCTTCCAGGTCTGCGCGGTGGGGGATGAATTCGTTGCGGTTCTTGATGTCTCGGTACTCGCTACCGGCGAAGGGATCGGCGAGTCCGACGCTGGGCTGAGCGTTGTAGGCATCGATGTTTTGAACGTATTCGGGGAAGGTGCTCCGCCCTGCTTTGAGTGCGGCGTGGCACTTGCTGTCGAGTTCGCTGGGCTCAATGATGTGGGCGCCGTCTGCGAGGATGTTCCGGTACTGGATGTACGCGGGGTATTGTTCATCGGTGCGCGGGACGGGCTTGGCGGCTTCTGCTGAGGCGATAGCTTCGGCGGAGTATGAGGAGCAGCTGACGGTGGGCGTGGTGCTTGCCGTTGCTGAGGCGCTCGCCGTGGAGGGTGAGGAGGTGCTACTTGCCGCGGTGTTCGCACCGCCGCAGGCGGCAAGGAGCATCGCCAAAGGCAAGAGTGATGAAATCCTCAAAAATGATGTTTTCATATCAATCACTACCTAAACGAAGGACGAATATCTACTCCAGTAACACTGGGATAGAATTCTCCATGCTGGATACCGAAGTAATGCCATCCTCCACCAATTCGCCAAGTCGTCCAGTAGTTATTACTAGGACTTGGTCCTACAGACACCAAAGAACGAGCCATGGTGTAGTTACTAGGCATAAGAGCCAAAGTTTCAACTGGAGAGAAATACGTCTGGCCAATTCGCCTATAAGTACGCTCCCCGTGTCGGCGCGTCTTTAGCTTGTACCAAATCTCATATGCCATAGGTCGCGCGTTGGGGCGCTTCGAGACTGAGTGCTTAGACCTCTTCAGAACTTCTTCCTGCTCAGCCCTATGAGAATCGCTAGCCTTCAGCACATCTACAGGTACGGTACGAAGCCAAGTCTGAAACTCCTCAATCTCCTTGCGAGTCTTTCCAAGGGCTTTAAGCTCTGACTCATTGGGGAAATAGCCACCGTGATAAAGGATTGCCTCGAAGTTATCACGAGTACCCTGAGAGGCCTGCGCAGCAGACATCCCCATTACCCCAGCCACAACGCTGAGACCTGAACCAACAATAAACCGTTTACGAGAAATATTATTCATAACCCGAGTATATAGACACAAATGATTGATAGTCAAGGGAAATTTGTGAATTTTTTCGATATCCAACATTTTGGCTCACCGTGACACATAAGGGCACTTTTATATGCCTGACTTGCGGATATATTGACTATGAAAATGCGCATCGAACATACTACAGTCGTTTTTGTCAAGATGACATTTTGGTTTTTCTTAAATTTGACAAAAAATCCAACACCCATATTGAAAGGTGCTACACGCCCATCTGAAATATTTGATTATGCGAATAGCATCAGGCGGCTGGAACGTTGCTGAGGGTGATGACTGCCTGGAGGTTTACCACTCTTGGCTAACTGAGAAGCTGGACGACGACCGTGTGCGTATCCTGACTCAGGAAAGCCAGTCTGGTGTTCCCGCGAAGGCTCTGGCTGCTTCTGTTCCAAACACTATGCTGAACGGCCACCAGGTGTGGCTGGACGGCCTGGTTGTTTACTCGAAGAACTAAGCACCTTAGTTCAGAGTGCGGCTGAATAGTCTGCTCAACCGCGTTAAATTGGGCGCCTTGCCCCCTCATACATGAAAAGCCTTGGTTGTGAATACGCAATTCACAACCAAGGCTTTTTATGTTGCTATGGGTTTAGGACAGGAGCGCCAACCCAAACTCAATAACAATCAGAGCTACAGCACACGCGAAGAGTACCCCACGCG
>FUFK010017362.1_pt1 | contig 28736 bp, 29 predicted proteins | sample 1021851 | NCBI WGS metagenome assembly FUFK01 (sample SAMEA51879418, study PRJEB19060) | metagenome
CTGAGCTGTTTTATGTCTTATAATTAAATTATTTTGAAGAGAAGAATTTCTAAGCTCTAAATATCTATATTTTAATCTATGCTCTTCAGATGATGCTTCTCTATCTTGAATAGATAAAGGCATGGGTTCAGCAGCACTTAANAAATCAATTTTTTCAACTAAAACTTCAACTTCCCCTGTTGATAAATCAGGATTAATTAAATCTTTTGCTCTTGCAGAAACTTTACCAGCTACATGAATAACATCCTCATTTGACAAGGTTTTACCAATTTCAATTAATTCATCAGAACTTAGTATAATCTGCGTTTTTCCAAAACGATCACGAATATCTATAAAAATAATCTGACCATGGGTTCTTATAGAGTTTACCCATCCTGAAAGTTGAACGGTTTTGTCAATATGATTATTATTCAGTTCACCACAATTATGTGTTCTAATAGTCATTTATAATAATCTAACAATTATTTCTCTAATTCTTCTGCATTTTCAACAAGGAGAAGAACTTTGTCCTCAATATCATCAGAAGAATCAGAATTAATATCAGCAATACCATAAGAACATGAAAATTTGACTTCATTTTTATCAGTTTTCACTGATATAGTGCCATCAGTTAAATTTATGATTGAGTTAGTATGGTTTTTCATTATTCCAAAGTATCCATCTACTCCAGGACATTTCGCATAAGAAACATTATCAAAACTAAATGTTTTTATTGGAGTAACAATATCTAATTTGAAAAGCTTACTCACTTTTTACCTTTCTCAATGGCTTCATCAATTGAACCAACATATGAAAAAGCATTTTCAGGTAAATCGTCAACTTCACCATTTAATATTGCTTCAAAACCAGCAATAGAGTCTTCTAGTTTAACGTATCTACCTTCAATTCCAGTAAATTGTTCAGCTACAAAGAATGGTTGTGACATAAATTTTTGCATTTTTCTAGCTCTTGAAACTACCATCTTATCTTCATCAGATAATTCATCCATTCCTAGAATTGCAATAATATCTTGTAAATCTTTGTATTGCTGAAGAGTTGCTTGAACTGATCTAGCTACATTGTAGTGTCTATCACCAATAACTCTTGGATCTAAGATTCTTGACGTTGAAGTCAAAGGATCAATCGCTGGATAAATACCAAGTTCAGCAATTTTTCTTTCTAAAACAGAAGTAGCATCTAAATGTGCAAATGCAGTTGCAGGTGCTGGGTCTGTTAAATCATCAGCTGGCACATAAATAGCTTGAACAGATGTAATAGAACCTTTTTTTGTTGAAGTAATTCTTTCTTGTAAATCTCCCATTTCAGTAGATAATGTTGGTTGGTATCCTACAGCTGATGGCATTCTTCCAAGAAGAGCTGAAACTTCTGATCCAGCTTGTGTAAATCTAAAAATATTATCAACAAACAATAATACGTCTCTTCCTTCATCATCCCTAAAATACTCTGCCATGGTTAAAGCACTTAAACCAACGCGCAGTCTAGCGCCTGGAGGTTCGTTCATTTGACCAAATACTAAAGCGGTTTTATCAATTACTCCAGATTCGGTCATCTCTGCATACAAATCATTACCTTCTCTAGTTCTTTCACCTACACCAGCAAATACAGAAAATCCACCATGCTCAGTAGCAATATTTCTAATTAATTCTTGTATAAGAACCGTCTTTCCTACACCAGCACCACCAAATAGTCCTGTTTTTCCACCTCTGGTATACGGTTCCATTAAATCAACTACTTTAATTCCAGTTTCAAACATTTCAGAAGAAGTTGCTAAACTTTCTTGTGCGGGTGCTGATCTGTGGATTGGTGAACTTGATTTATTACCAACATCTCCTTTTTGATCGATTGGATTTCCCAAAACATCAAACATTCTTCCCAAAGTCTCTTGTCCAACTGGAACAGAAATTGGTTTCCCAGAATCGCTAACTTTCGCTCCTCTAACAAGACCATCTGTAGAATCCATAGCAATTGTTCTTACTACGCCTTGTCCTAAATGCTGTGCAGTTTCTAAAACTAAGTCTGTACCATCATCTCTTTTAATGCTTAATGCATTCATGATTTTAGGTAGATGACCTTCATCAAATTTTACATCAACTACCGCACCAGTTATTTGTAATATTTTACCTTCATTATTCATTTTATGTCCCCTTAATCGACTAATGCTTCTGCCCCACCAACAATTTCCAACATCTCAGTTGTAATTGCGGCCTGACGAGCTTTGTTAAATTCTAATTTTAATTCTTTAATTATTTCTTTTGCATTCTCTGTTGCATTATCCATGGCAATCATTCTTGCTGCTTCTTCACTGCTATAAGATTCAAGAAGTTGTTGCCACATTTGTACATTTATATGCTTNGGAATTAATGTAGAAACAATTTCTTTTTGACCAGGCTCATAATCGTAATTGTAATTNGTCGCATTATAATCTGCTGTAAAATCTACAGGTAAGACTTTTTCCATAATTAGATCTTGAGATGCAAGAGTTTTAAATCTATTGTAAATAACATGAACTTCNTCAATTTCATTATTTTCNAATGAATTAATAAANGANGCAGAAATNTTNGAAGCNGTATCATAATTCATNTCTTTCCAAAAATCAAAGTANGTNTCCTTAACATTAAAATCTCTTTTTGAAAAATATTCTGATGCTTTTTTACCCAAACAAAATAGTTCTACTGAATCCTTTCCTAATTTTTCAATTTCTTTTTCAGCTAATCTGATAACACTTGAATTGAATGAGCCAGCAAACCCTCGATCACTTGTTATTACAATGATACCTGTATTTTTTACTTTTCTTTTTTCAACTAATGAAATATCAGAAACACTGATTTGTGGCAAGATTCTACAAATTAATTCTTGAGTACTCTTGGAATAAGGCCTAGATATTTCCATTTTTTCTTGAGCTTTCTTTACTTTAGCAGCTGCTACCATTTTCATAGCTTTGGTAACTTGCTGAATACTAGTTACTGATTTAATTCTCTCTGAAAGATTTTTTAAATTAGCCATGTTAGAAGCTCTTCTTAAATTCCTCTATTGCCTTATTCATCTTTTTACCTAGATCGTCTGAAATATCTCCTGAACTATTTATTTCTTCTAAGCATTCAGAATGTTTTGACTCAAAATGCTCTAAAAGACCAATTTCAAATTCCTTTACAGATTCTAATTCAATATCATCCAAATAACCTTGACTCGCAGCATAAATGATTGCAACCTGCTTTTCAGTTGTCATTGGTACATATTGATTTTGTTTTAGGATTTCAACCATTCTTCTTCCTCTTGTAATTTGAGCTGCAGTTGATTCATCCAAATCTGAAGCAAATTTTGCAAAAGCTTCCAATTCTCTAAATTGAGCTAAATCNAACCTTAATTTACCTGCGATTTTTTTCATNGCTTTAATCTGAGCACTACCACCAACTCNAGAAACAGANAATCCAACATCTACAGCTGGTCTAACTCCTCCGTTAAACAAGTTTGTATCTAAATAAATCTGTCCNTCNGTAATNGATATTACNTTTGTTGGAATATAAGCAGATACNTCACCTTCTTGAGTTTCGATAACTGGNAGTGCAGTTAGNGAACCAGAACCTAAATCTTCTGAAAGCTTTGAAGCTCTTTCTAATAATCTGCTATGTAAATAGAATACATCGCCTGGAAATGCTTCTCTTCCAGGAGGTCTTCTCAAAACAAGAGACATTTGCCTATACGCTGTAGCTTGTTTGGATAAATCATCATAAACAATTAAACCATGCATACCGTTATCTCTATAGTATTCCCCCATAGCGCAACCTGAATAAGGAGCAATATATTGTAATGGAGCTGGATCTGAAGCATTTGCAACAACTACAGTTGTATACTCCATTGCACCATTAGCTTCAAGCTCAGCAACTAGCTTAGCAACTGTGGATGCCTTCTGACCAACAGCAACGTAAACACAATANACTGGGCTATCTGAACTATGNGTNGATTTTTGATTAATAATAGCATCAATTGCAATTGCTGATTTTCCCGTTTGCCTNTCNCCAATAATTAANTCTCTTTGCCCTCTNCCAATCGGAATCATGCTATCAATTGATTTTAATCCAGTTTGTAGGGGTTCTTTNACTGGAAATCTTTGCATAACACCTAATGCTTTTCTTTCAATTGGTAAAGTTTCTTTGGCATTNATAGGACCTTTNCCATCCATTGGTTGACCAAGAGGATCAACAACACGACCTAAAAGCTCTTTNCCNACTGGTACTTCAACGACCTTACCTGTTCTTTTAACAGTGTCACCTTCTTTTACAAGGCTNCTATCACCAAATAGTACTGCACCAACATTTTCTTCTTCTAAATTTAAAGCCATTCCAAATACATTGTTTGGAAACTCAACCAGCTCAGAACTCATCACACTTCCAAGTCCACTTGTTCTAGCAACACCATCGCCAATTTCTAAAACTTCACCAACTTCATTAACATCAACATTTTCATTGATATTTTTAATCTGGCTTCGTAATAAATCGCCGATTTCATTTGTCTTAATATCCATTTATACCCCTACTAATTTTGATTTTGCGTTTTCTAATTTTGTTTGAAGACTACTATCATATAATTTATCGTCTACTTTAATTTTAAGTCCCCCAATTAAATTTTTATCAACATTAAAGTTGATATCTATTTTCTTTTTGATAAGCTCACTTAAAGAATTAGTTATATCATCTTTTTGATCACTATTCATTTCACTTGAAGAAACCACTTCAACAAATGCAATATTTAGTTTTTGCTTGGAAAGTAGTGTAAAATTTTTGGCAATATCTTTTAATAAATTAATGTCATTATTTTCTATTACTACTTTTAAAACTTCTACTAAAATAACACTCATTGAGTTTGAAACAGCTTTCTCAAATAGACTCATTTTTTCTTTACTATCTATAGTCTTCGATTTGAAAAAAGTGTTAATAGATAAATCATTTTTTAAAGAAGAATTAAATTCATCCAATCCATTTTTAACTCCGATAAAGTCATCAAATGAATTAACAGCATCATTTAAAAGATTGGAATAAATATTTATCTTTTTAAGATTTTGCTTCATCTACTTTNACTGCTTCTAATGATGATTTAATAAACTTGCTATTATCATCATCCTTAACATTTCTTTGTAAAACTTTTGTAGCTAATTCTAGACTAAGATCTACAACTTCTTCCTTAATTTCTTTAATAGCTCTTTTCTTCTCAATCTCTATCTTTGATTTTGCATCATCAAGAAATTCATTGGATTTTGCTTTTGCATCATTAAGTATTTTAGCTGCAGACTCTTCAGCTCTAAGCTTACTATCTCCTACAATTGCTTTACCTTCTTTCTTGGCCTCATTTAGTATTTTTTCTGACTCATCTTTAATTTGTTCTAGATCAGTCTTAGCACTTTCTGCCATTTTAAGAGATTCTGCAATATCTTTTTCTCTTTCTTCTAAAAAATCTAAAAGAGGGTTCCATGCATACTTTCTTAATACAAAAAGTACTGTCATAAAAATAACTAATGACCAGACATATGTGCCTAGTTCTGGCGTTAACAATGGATTCATATTATTTCCTTATTTTAATTACAGAACTAGTGATAATAATCCAAGCAAAATTGCTGCACCTTCAACTAAAATAGCTAAAAGAAATGTTTGTGATCTAATTTCTCCAGCTGCTTCAGGCTGTCTTGCAATAGCTTGAGCTACTCCATAACCAATTAATCCGATACCAATTCCGGCACCTATTACTGCTAAACCTGCTCCCATAGTGAGACTCCTTTTTTGTTAGTGATCTACGTGTATAGCCATTCCAATAAAAACGGCTGTTAATAATGCAAAAACATATGCTTGTATCACTGCAACTAACAGTTCAAGCATAGTTAATCCTAATGCAAGTGAGATTGAAAAAGGTGCTATTCCAAAACCAGCTAAACCCCCCAATTCTGCAGTTGCACTAAAAATAAAAGTAATAAAAATTATTAAAGCAATATGTCCACCCATCATATTACCAGCTAACCTGAGTGTCAAAGCAAGTGGACGAATAAATAATCCCATAAATTCAATTGGCACAACTACAAAATATAAAGGCCAAGGTAATCCAGAGGGTGCTAAATTTTTCCAATGTTGTACAAAACCATATTTTTGAATTCCAGCAGCAACAAATGCGACAAATGTAATAGTAGCTATTGCAAAAGTAACATTAACATTTGCAGTAACTGTATGGCCACCTTTTGATAATAAATACAATATGTTATCCTTACCTAACATTTCAGCATTGTACCCAATTTTGCCGATCAAACCTGTTAAATCAAAAATAGGAATTAGTCCAAGAACATTTCCAAAAAGCACAAAAAAGAATATTGTGTAAACTAAAGGAGCCCAAGATCTATATTCTTTATCTCCAATGAAATTTTTTAAAACATCATCTCTTAAATAGATAACAAACATCTCAATAATACTCATCAACTTGTTAGGAATATTCTTTTTGTGAGAAATATAACCTTGAATTAGCGTAACAGTTGTTGAAACTACTATAAATGAGACAAAGAAAAGTAAAAAGACGTGCTTAGAAATTCCCAAATCAATATAAAACAATGATTCACTCGATATGCCAAAAAAATTTGAAATCTTGGCTGACAGAGAATTCAGAAAATCAAATTCAAAAATATTTTTTTTGCTGTTTGCAACATGGTCAATAGCATATTGAGGAGCTTGGTCCATTGTCCATTCTTTTCCAACTTTTTCAGCAATAAACATCGACGAAATATAAATAGAAAGTTGTAAGGAAAAACAGAAAAAAAAGTGTAAATCTTAATTATTATTTTTTACATGCTGATATGCACGATAAGAAGCATGAAAAACTCCAATAATAATTACAACAATTTTCCAAAAATCGTTAAATAATAAATATGCTATTAAAAGCCAAGATATAATAATTCCAATGAATTCAAAATAAACTGCATAACTTTCAGCTAAAATAGAACTTAGTTTCTTTTTTTTACTCATCAACTATAATGTCACATCTTCCTGAAAATTGAGCACCATCTTCAATAGTAAGAACTTTATAATTTAGATTTCCAACAAGCTCGCAACCTTTAAGGAGTTCAGCTGGGCCATTAATGAATGCATCGCCTTCTATATAACCATTAATTTGAATCATTGATGCTTCAACATCACCGTAAATTTTTCCACTTTTTGCTAATTGAATTGCTCCGTCGGTTTTGACAGAGCCTTTTATCTTTCCATAAATGGTTACATTGCCAGTCAAAAGTACATTTCCATCAATGGAAACATCTTCAGCAATGATTGTTTGACTATTAGTTGCTTTGGATTGAATTTTCATTGAGATAATTTATCAGATTTTAAATTAAAATCTTCAAAAAAATTAATGGGATCAATAGAATTTCCATCTTTCCAAATTTCAAAATGTAAATGAGGACCAGTGGACATGCCAGTATTGCCTAATTTAGCAATTACTTCTCCCGCTTTAACTGAATCCCCTTTTTTAAAAAAATTTTCCTGATTATGATAATAATGTGAGAGGTACCCATTTTGATGATCTATGATTATAAAATGTCCAAAATCATCCGAGTAGTCACTAAAGACTATTTGTCCGTCCGCTGTTGCAAAAATAGGTGTTCCTTCAATATTTACAACATCTATTCCAAAATGTTTAGTTTCTGTATCATATGTTCTACTAATTAAACCATCTGCAGGCTTTACTGTTGGAAGATTATTTGCTAAGATATACCTAATGTTGTTTTCATCTAAATCATTATCCTTTTCTGTACCAATAATTGAATCAATATAAGACTTCATTAAAGCAATCTCTTCGATCGACTTATCAATATTATTAATAATTTCTTGTTGCTGTTTTATTTCTTTGTTTATTGTTGAAACTCTTAAGTATTCTTTTACAATTGGCGATGAAAAATATAAAAGTGCAATTGAGCCAATAACCATAATTGATAATACTACAATCGACGAAATAAATGTTAATCTATTAAATTCTATTTGCCATGATTTATCTGAAAATGGAGATATAAATAAAATTTTATATTTACTTAATTTCATAATATTAATCAGACTTAATTGATTGTAACTTATCTAATACCCTGCTGACCGTTTTTTTACTGAAATTAATCCTAATAAAACCTTTTCTGGTTTTAGCATTTTGATTAATAACTACTTTTTCGCCAATCAATCTTGAAAGCTTATCTTGAATGTTTTGTAATTGAGGAGAAACCTTTCTTTTTGAAGCAAGTTTCTCTGTTTTACGTACTGATATCTTATCCGTTAATAGTTTTTGCCAAATCTGAAGCATCCCTTGAGTAGTTTTTCTCTGTAAAATTGCCCTTGCTTGCCCTGCATTAATTTCACCTTTTAATATACTATCTTGGATTTGATCAGGAAGCTTTAGTAGTCTTAATGCATTAGAAACTGCAGGCCTTGATTTACCAACAGTTTTTGCAATTTCAGTTATTGAGGATTGTAAATTTTCTTGAAGGTATTTATATCCTTTTGCCTCTTCTATTGGGTTNAGGTCTTCTCTTTGAATATTCTCAATTAGAGCCATATACATTACATCTTTAGTTGTATCTGCATCAATAACGTAAGCTAAAATTCTTTTTTTGTTTAACAGTTTGTGAGCTCTATATCTTCTTTCACCAGCTACAATAATGTATTTGTTCTCAACTTTTTTGACAGTAATTGGACTAATTAAACCTTTTTCATCTATGGATTGAGCTAGTTGTTTAAGAGATTTGTCTGCAAAATTTTTTCTAGGCTGATTAGGATTGGGTTTAATTTTGCTTAAAAGAATGCTGCTTTGATTAACATCTTCAAGATTGTTCTTTGAAGGAGTTAAAAGAGCTCCTAAACCTTGACCGAGCTGTTTATTTTTTTTCATTAATTATCTCCAANGCTAAGTCCATATAATCTTTTGCNCCAGAACAATTTACATCATACATAATTGCAGGTTTTCCATCATTTGGTGCTTCAGCTAATCTTACATTTCGACTAATTTTAGTTTTAAATAATTTATTTTTAAAATTTGTTTTTAACAAACTNTCAACTTTTTTNGAAAGTCTNAGTCTCTTTGNATGCATTGTAATCAGNAATCCAAGAATATTTAGCTTATCATTTATATTNTCTTTNACAATTTTAATTGTTTCNTGCAGACTTCTTANACCTTCAAGTGCNAAAAATTCGCTTTGNATAGGAATTAANACATCTGTTGAAGCAGTTAAAGCATTTAATGTTAAAAGACCTAAGGATGGAGGACAGTCTATTAGAATATAGTCATAATTTTTTTTCACCTTATTTATCAACTTTAATAGCTGCTTTTCTCTATTTGGTAATGAAACAAGCTCTACTTCACAGCCAACTAAATTGGTGTCTGATTTTATAAAATCCATATATTCAATAGATGTGTTTGAAATAATATCTACTATTTTTTCATTTCCTGTAATTGCATCATAGATTGAAAATTCATTATTAATATGAAAATCATTTAATCCTGTTGTAGCATTGGCTTGAGGATCAAAATCAATTAACAAAGTTTTCTTTTCTAAGATACCTAAGCTAGCAGCTAAATTAATTGCAGTAGTAGTTTTTCCCACTCCCCCTTTTTGATTTATTATGGAAATAATTTTTTTCATATGAATGAAAAATTTAATCGGTAAATAAGGGTAATACAAAGTTTTTAAAAAATCATTTTATATAACTTAACTTTAAGAATGAAAGAAAGAATTTTAATTACTGGATACAATGGCGAATTAGGTAGTAAGGCACTAAAAGAATTATCCAAAAAAGGTAAATCAATCATTGCTTTAGATTTAAATAAACCAAAAGAAGAAATTAATTCTGTTGTTTACTTTAGAGATTCAATTACTAATTATGAATTAATTAATTCAATCTTTGAAAACTATCATATTACTGAAGTTTACCACTTTGCTGCGCTATTAAGCCAAACAGCTTCCCAAAATCCTAAATTAGCACTTGAAATAAATGAAAAGGCATCAAAAAACTTAATTGACTGTTCATATGCTTTTGGTATTAAAAATAATGTTATGACAAAATTCTTTTTTCCAAGCTCAATTGCTGTTTATGGTCCAAGAAAAATTGAGAATGCTTCGGAGCAAGATATCATCAAGCCATCAACCGTATATGGAAATAACAAACTTGTAATTGAACAATATGGGAGTAAGTTGCATGAAAAAAGTATACTTAAAAATGCTGGATTAGATTTTAGATCGATTAGATTTCCAGGAGTGATTAGTTATGATACCATTCCATCAGGTGGTACTACAGATTATGCGCCACAAATGATTGATTGTGCAAAAAAAGGTACAATATTTGAATGTAAGTTAACTCCAAAAACAAAACTGCCATTTATTGGAATAGATAAAACAATTGCATCGATTATTGATATTATGAACTTTAAAGTTATTGACTCAAAATTAAGAGTATTTAATGTTGAGGAAGCTAATTTTTCTATTGAACAATTAAATGATTTTTTGGTGGGACAATTTCCTTCTTTTAAAATTAAATTCAGTGAAGATAAAAATTTTCAATCGGTTGCAGATACTTGGCCAACGAGTCTAAATTGTGAAAAAGCTAAAAAGAGTTGGAATTTTTCAAGTAATATTAGCCTTGAAGAATTTTTAAATTCAATAATAAGTAAATAAAAATGAAAGAAATAGATCAAATACTACAATCTCAACTAAATGANATTAAAGAGCAAGGCACCTACAAGAATGAAAGAGTCATTGAAACTGCTCAAGAGTCAGAAATTAATGTAAATGGCAAAAAGGTATTAAATTTTTGCGCAAACAATTATTTAGGTCTTGCAAATAATAGTGAAATTAGGGAAGCAGCTATGAAAGCTATTCAAGAGTGGGGGTTTGGATTAGGTTCAGTTAGATTTATATGCGGTACTCAAACAATTCATAAAGAATTAGAACAGTCAGTAAGTGATTTTTTAGGCATGGAAGATACAATATTATATTCATCATGTTTTGACGCAAATGGTGGTTTATTTGAAACAATTTTAGAACAAGAAGATGCTGTTTTTTCAGACGAATTAAATCATGCATCAATCATTGATGGAATTAGACTTAGTAAAGCTCAAAAGTTTAGATATAAAAATTGTGATATGAATGATTTGGAATCAAAATTAATTGAGTCCAGTGCGAGAGTTAAGCTTATAGTTACAGACGGAGTATTTAGTATGGACGGAACAATCGCACCAGTTGATTCTATTGTTCAATTAGCTAATAAATATGATGCGCTAGTTATGGTAGATGATTGTCATGCCACTGGTTTCATTGGTAAGAATGGAAAAGGTAGTGGTGAACATTGTGGAGTTCTTGATAAAGTTGATATCATTTCTTCAACTTTTGGTAAAGCTCTTGGAGGGGCTTCTGGAGGATTTATTTCTGCATCAAAAAATATTGTGGATACATTAAGACAAAAATCTAGACCTTATCTTTTTTCAAATAGCTTAGCGCCTGCATTGGTCGTAGCATGTTTAAAAGCAATAAATATTATTAATAAAAATAAAAATTTGATTCTCAAACTTCATAATAATACAACTTATTTTAGAAATCAGATTAAAGAAATTGGATATGAAGTTAAAGGAGATTCTCATCCTATTGTTCCAATTATGATTTATGATGCAAAGCAAGCAGTTGCTTTATCTGAAATGTTATTAGAGAAAAATATTTATGTAATTCCATTTTCATTCCCCGTTGTTCCAAAAGGACAAGCAAGGATAAGAGTGCAATTATCTTCCTCTCATACTAAAGAACAATTACAACATTCTATAAGAGCTTTTAAAGAATGTGGTAATGCGCTAAATATTATTTAAAAAAATAGTGAAAAAATATCTTAATGTGTTAAATTCTCTCACTTATGAATAGTGCAATAAGAAATAGACTACTAACAATATTGTTTGTTTTTGGATTAGGTATATATGCTCTTCTTCCTTCGTTAAGATATGGGTTGATGGATGAAAGCAAGAAATCTAATTTATCAGATGAGCAAGTTGACTATTTTGAGTCAAGAAGCATTAAGCAAGGATTAGACTTAAAAGGTGGAATATATATAGTTTTGGAGGTAGATCTTCCGCAATTAATCGATAATTTAGCTAAAAATAAAGATAGCAATTTTAATAAGTTTTTATCCGAGCTAAAAGGTGAATACAATACTTCCTCAAGTGACTTTTTTACAGCATTTGAAAGCTTAGCAGATGAAAACGAGCTTAAACTACCTCGATACTTTATTAATTATGGAAAAACCAAAGAACAAATAATTACTCAACTTTCTTTACAATCTGAAGATTCAATTAAAAGAGTCATCGAAATCATACAAAATCGTGTTGACCAATTTGGTGTAGCTGAACCAACAATTCAAAAACAAGGAAACAATAGAGTAATTGTAGAGTTGGCAGGGATTGAAGATCCTGAAAGAGCTAGAGATCTTCTTCAAAGTACAGCATTACTAGAACTAATGATTGTAAAAAATGTTGAAAGTACAAATACAATCGTCAGACAGATTGATAGTATTATGGCAGCTTCGAATGCTAATGATAATAGCCAAAATGATGAAATTAATGAATTATTTGATTCAGGTTCGTCTTTTGAACTAGGATTTTCTTCTTTATTGATTTCTGTTGGGGGAAATCTTGCAATTTCATCAAAAGATTTAAGTACATTTAAAGATATTTTATCCAAAGATGATGTAAAACAAATTTTAGAAGCAACAAATAGTACAATTTTACCTAGTGATTCATCAATAAAACTTGTAAACGAAATTGGTGAAGAAGAAGAATTTTATACACTATTTCATTTATTTAATAATGCTGAATTAACTGGGGGTGTTATTGAAGATGCTCAAATGAGGCTAAGTCAAGCTGGAGTAACTGCTGGGCAAGCAGTTGTTGAAGTTGAAATGAATAGCGAAGGTTCGCGAGAATGGGCTAGGATTACTGGTGCTAATATCAATAATAGAATTGCTATTGTATTAGATAAGAAAGTTCATATGGCACCTGTGATAAGAAGTCAAATCTTTGGTGGAGGAACTGTTATTGAAGGATTAGACTCTATTGAAGAAGCTGAAGATATAGCTATTGTTTTAAGGGCTGGTGCTTTACCTGTTCCTGTTACTATTGCTGAAGAAAGAACCGTAGGGGCTTCTTTAGGAGCAGATTCAATTAGTAAGGGAACACTATCAATGGCTATTGGTCTTCTTCTAGTNGTNTGTTTCATNGTATTTTTTTATAAAATGTCAGGTTTAATCGCAAGCTTCTCTGTAATGTGGACTTTNATTTTATTGCTTGGTGTCTTAGCACTTTTAGAGGCAACATTAACCCTTCCTGGTATTGCTGGTCTAATTTTAACTGTGGGTATGTCTGTTGATGCCAATGTCATTATTTTTGAAAGAATTAAAGAAGAACTTCGAAATGGTAAATCTGTTAGATCAGCTATTGATTCTGGGTACGAAAGAGCAATAAGAACGATTGTTGATGCTAATTTAACAACAGGAATAGCTGCGGCAGTACTTTATCAATATGGTAGTGGTCCAATTAAAGGATTTGCTACAGTTCTTTTCTGGGGAATTATTGTAAGNATGTTTACCGCTATCATTGTAACAAGATTTGTATTCGATTTTNTGACTTCTAGAAAAAATATAGAAAAACTGAGTATATAATTATGAAGTTTATGGAAAACACAAAGATTAATTTTATGAAATTCAAATCATTTGGATTTGGACTGTCATCTGTNTTAGCGTTTGGGTCTATCATTATCCTTCTAATGGGTGTAAATCTTGGAATTGACTTTAAAGGTGGAACAGCAATTGGAGTAAGTTTTTCGGAAGATGTATCAATTCAGGAAGTAAGAAGTTCACTCAAGTCCGTGTCTTTGAATGATAACTTAGTAGACCTAAGTGGTGAAGAAATTAAATATTTTGGAAGCCAAAATGATGTAATGATTAAAATAAAATCTTTAGATAATGAACCAGAAAATTTTGGCCAAATAGTTATTAATCATTTATATGATTCTATGTCTTCAAAAGCTCCAGAAAACAAAAATGATTTTATTCTTTCACTAGGTTCAGTTAGTCCTAAAGTAGGTTCTGAATTAAGTGGAAAAGCATTTTGGTCAGTTGTGTCCGCTTTGGTTCTAATTTTATTTTATATATCTGTTAGATTTGAATTCAGATTTGCTTTAGGAGCTATTTTAGCATTAGTACATGATGTTATTATTACGCTTGGTATTTTTTCTCTTACAGGATTTGAGATTACATTAAGTACAGTTGCTGCTTTCTTAACTATTGTTGGGTATTCATTAAACGATACAATTGTTATTTTGGATAGAATACGAGAAAATATGAAATCTTCTGGTACAGTCATGTTTGAATCAACTATTAACAAAAGTATAAATCAATCCCTTAGCAGAACTTTGATTACTTCCTTAACTACACTATTCGTTATTGTTGTGTTACTTGTTTATGGTGGTGAAGTAATTAGGCCTTTTTCTTTTACTATGTTAGTTGGTGTCATCGTAGGTACTTACTCTAGTATTTATATTGCTAGNGCATTACTTGCAACCATATACCAGTCATCTAATAAGTAATGAATAATAAAATTTTATTCCCATTCATTGCTCTATGCTTGATTTGGGGTTCAACATGGTATTTCATTAAAATTTCTCTAAATGCTGGAGTTCCGCCTTTTTACGGTGTTGGATTACGATTCCTTTTTTCAGGAATTATTTTTTATTTATATATTTATTTTAAGAAGCTATCTATTCCAATTACTCCACAAGCAATAAAATTGTATCTTTCTTTTGGACTTTTAAACTTTAGTCTATCCTATGGAATGACATATTGGGCTACACAATATATTTTTTCTAGTATATCATCAATTTTATGGGGACTATTTCCTCTCTTCACAAGCTTAATGGCGCATTTTATGATCAAAGATGATCCAAACGAAAGACTTAATAAGAATAAAATTACAGCTTTATTCGCTGGACTAACTGGGGTAATAATTATGAGNACTAATCAANAAATTGATTTAGCCTCNCAATCCTTCTTAGCAATACTTGTTTTAATTGCAGTTATAATTATAGCNGCATATCCAAGCGTTCTTTACAAAAAATATAATGATGAAGTTGGTCCTTACCAAATGAATGCAGTTTGTCAGGTATTGACAGGATTTGTAATGCTTTCAATGTCATTTATAGTAAAAGAAGATATATCAGTGATAGTCTGGACAAACGAACTTATACTTTCAACCCTATATCTTATTATTTTTGGNGGATTTATTTCTTGGGGGATTTATTTTTGGCTTTATCAATACCTTAATGTAACTCAAGTTACTTATGTAGCTATTTTTCCACCAATTGTAGCAATATTTTTGGGTTGGGTTTTTTTAGGAGAAGTACTGACAACGAAAGAAATTATTGGAACTCTGTTTATCCTAGGTAGTTCTATACTTATATATAGGAAATAGAACCTATTTTTTAATAAATTAAAATTATGATAGAAAAAATGAAATCAAATCTGCTTGCAGGAATAGCAACCATTGTTCCGTTGGCATTAACTGTATATGTCATCCAGGTTACATTGGAAATAACAATCTGGCTTGGAGGGACTGTAGCAGAACCTCTGGAGAGATTTGTAGATGTTACTTTTCCAGGATTTGGTTTAATTAGCTCATTAGTAGGACTTTTAATTGTCTTGATAGCCNTGATTATTTTTGGAGCTTTAGCAAGAAATGTTTTTGGAAAAAGGGTNGTTGACTGGTTTGAAGGAATTTTTAAAAAAATTCCTTTAATTGATACAATTTATGGTACNACAAAACAAATCATTGAAACAGTATCNGGATCTCAGAATAACTCNTTTAAAAAAGTTGTATACGTTGAATATCCAAGAAAAGGTACATGGACTTTAGGTTTTGTAACCAGCGAGTCAACAAATGAAAAAAATGAAGAGTTTTATCATTTGTTTGTTCCAACTACACCAAATCCAACATCAGGATTTTTTCTAATTATTCCTAAAGAAGATACTACGCCTGCAGATGTAGATGTNGAAGAAGGATTCAGAATGATTGTTTCTAGTGGTATTGTTGGAAGCCACAAAAATTCTATAGTAAAATAAAAAAAAGGAGCATCGAAATGCTCCTTTTTTTAATTAAACCTAATAAGATAAAAGTTTATTAACCTCTACCTCTAGCCATAGGTGCGCGAGATACATCACCGTCTTTATCGATGAAGTATAGGTAACCACTTTCACGTGTTACACCTGCGTCAGCAACTTTTTCAGCATTACCGCCACCAGATCCGCCTCTTGACATACCTGAGCGCCATACATTACCATCTTTACCTAAATAGTATAGATAGCCTTTTTCTTTACTAACACCACATGTTTTTACTTTTTCAGCCATTATATTCTCCTTAAAAAGTTTAGTGAATAAGCTAATTTCAATATTCTAATACTAAACTTGATTTTTTGCAAGAAATTTCTCGTCGGAGTCCCCTCGGAAGAATTTTACAAAAATGCTTTAAAATTTTTATTAATTAGTTAAATTTGGCGCATGCCCCGGTAGCTCAGCTGGATAGAGCAACGGATTTCTAATCCGTAGGTCACAGGTTCGAATCCTGTCCGGGGTACATTAAATCAACCCTTTATTTCATAAATCTAATCCTTTATATTTATCTAAACTAACCAGGAGAGTAATATGAAATTAGATATCAAGAGTTTTGTAATCGGAATTTTAACAACAGTTAATTTATTTTTACTAATGGGATTTGATGGTAACGATGAAGAAAATCAAAATGGTAGATACCAAGTAATCATTGATAGTAAAGGTGATCAATATTGGTATGATACACGCTTTGGAGATAAAATTGCAATTGGTTCAAAATCTTACGGATATATTTTACTTAAAGAAGAAGGCGGAATGGAAAAGATTTTTGAAAAAGAACATCAATTAGTTGAGGCATTAAAAGAAATAGACTAATTTAAAAAAATGGAAATACTATTTATCATTTTTGCTTGGCAAATATTAAGTAGTATAGGAGATGATTAAGATTACAAATTCATACTGATAAGAATTTTTTTACCATATTTTCTATCAGGCTTCCTCCTCTTTCATTCAAATGAATATGATCACAAAGTAGTTGAAGCTTATATTTTTTGCCTATTCTGTTCCAACTCCAACCAAAAACATAGTACAAGACAACAGCTCTCAAGCCTCTTAACCTACGAATTTCAGAAGTAGTATATGGAACACTATCATTTTCATTTATCTGTTCTTTGAATTTTGAATATAAATCCAAGATTGATATATCATACTTCAAGGCAATTCTTTTAATTATAACATTATAATTATTAATTATTCTAATTATAGATGCATCTTCTTGCTCACCAAGCCATGGAAGGGTTGTAATAGCAATTTTGGCAGTAGTATTTTTTTTTATTTTTTTTACAAGAATTTCAATTTGCTCTTCAAACCATTCAATGGAAGGAGCTTGTGGAAGATTTTTTGTTTGTATATAGTAATCTTGAATTAATTTAACAGGCTGACTTCCTATTGCATCATTTGTACCAATTAAAATGGTAATGTAATCTGGATTATGCTTAATAATATCATTGATTCTTTGATTTAAATTCCAAGTAAGATCAGCATTTATACCTGCATTTATATAAATTTTAGAACCATCTTTCTTTCTTAAAGAACTCACCCAGTCATATCCAATATGTCCATGAGTAATACTATCACCACAACAAACAACTACAGGTTTATCATTATTAATCAAATTTACACTCTGTGCATTCATTTCAGGTAGCTGCCACGATTTTCGAATGATTGGCAGTTTATAAATGTTTTGTATGATTGAATTTCTAAAAAAATATGTAACTACCAGAAAAATGGAAAAATATATAATAAGGAAAAGAAAGTTCACTTAATTGATTTCTGGTAATTCAAATGCAACAACTCTTGCATCATTGTCTACTGCATATAAAAACCATTTACCGTGCATATATGCTGTGGCAATGCCGTCTGTGTAGGAAACATTATCTAAATACATAGTAGTCATATATTCTAATGTTTCACGATCATATAAATGAAAACGGTTATCAGTTTTGCTTTGCTCAGTACAAATCCAGTATCCAGAATTATCAGGATTTGCAACAAGTGCAATACCTTCGGGATCATTTCCCCTATTGAAATTTCCTAAATCTTCTTTTAAAACTTCACCAGAAGTTAAATCTAAAGCCATAATTTTATGATGCTCTTGCATTTCCTCTGCCACTAATAGTGTTCTAAAGTGTTTATCAGCTTGAATGCTTTCAACTTGATACAATGTTGGGCTCCCCAAAATACTAACCGGTCCAACACTAAATCCACCATCTTCAATGGTAAAATCCCAACTGAGAATTCGATCTTTTCTAGGGTTATTATATTCATAACTATCTGTTACCAATACCTTATAAGATTTATCATCATGCTTATAAAAAGTTATGCCATAAGGACTACGTAACTCATTATTACCAAAGGTTCCTAAAAAATTCATCGATGAATCAAACACAGCAACCTGTTTATTGTCTCGTTCAGTCACTAAAACAAATTGATCATTAATGGTTGTTATTCCATTAGGAAATGCATTTTCTCTTTTAATTGATTTTTTAAATTTTCCATTCATAGCACCATAAACATGAATTTCATTTTTTTCTTTAACTGTAACAATAATCACATGTTTTCTCATAAGAAATCCAATACTATCTAACCCAGCATTTTCAACGGGATCAGTTGCAAACATAGGATTTTCTAACAAAATAGATTCTTGCTTAGGGCTACAACTTAAAATAATAGCGATGTAAAAAAGAAATATAAGTTTTTTTAGACTCATTGATTATTCAACAATTTCCAGAAGCTCTATTTCAAAAATAAGTGTTGAAGAAGGCGGAATTACATATTCACCTTTTTTTGGATCACTAGCAACTCCAGATACTCCATATGCTAAATTGTGAGGAATGAATACTTCCCATTTTGATCCAGTAGGCATTTTTTGAAGAATTTCTGTCCAGCCAGGAATAACACCTTTTACACTAAATGTAGCAGGTTCTCCTCTATCATAACTACTATCAAACTTATACCCATCAATTAAATAACCATTATAATGTACTTTAACAACATCATCATAATCGGGGACGGCACCATCGCCTTCTGCGACAATTCTATATTGAATTTGACTTCGGTTAAAGACTCTTATTCCTTCCGCTGTCTTGTTTTTTTCTAAGAATTCTTGACCCTTCATTTTATTTTCTCTGGAAAGCTTGACAGCTTTTTCGCTAAGAGCTTTCATAGTACTACGATCCATCTCTGAATTCATTATATTAAACGCTCTCAATACTTCCATTCGCTCTGATGCATTAAGCCTAGGCTCCTCCTTTGACCAATAATCATTTAAGCCTTCAATTAATAAATCTTGATTGATTTGAGCCTCAGGCAAATTTTTTCCAATATTTATACCCATTGAATAACTTAATGAATCTTGAAAGGTTACCATAAGTTCTTTGTCTGATTTAACAGTGTGATCCTGTGTTGAACAAGAACACAATATAAAAATTAAAATAAAAGTGGTTGCATATATGTTTTTCATGTTCAAATTCTATAATGTTTCAAAAAAAGAGTAAAGTAAAATTATCTTCCATCTTTATAACCCTTATAATCATCCATCATATCATATAAACCATAAAGACTACTTACTTTTATTAACAGAGAGCTAGGTAGCAAGGCTCTAAGCAAAACTACTTGGTTCATAATCCACGGAACTTTAGGAGAATGGAATCCAAGCTTTATTGCACGACTTACAATGACTTTAGCTACAGCATCATGACTCTTCACCCCCGGAGCTAATAACTGACCTAAAAAATTAAGCCTAGTTCCTTCAAATAATCCTTTCTTTAAAAAGTTTGGATGAATGGAAGAAAACCTTACACCAGATTTTCCCATCTTTTGTACTTCTAGTCTCAAGGATTCAGTAAGTCCTGCTACAGCCCATTTAGTAGCAGCATATACTGCTAACTTGGGAGCACCAGTCATTGATGATGCAGAAGAAATATTTATAATATGCCCAGAATTTTTTTCAAGCATAGCTGGCATAAATGCTCTTATGGTATATATCATTGACGTAAAGTTTACATTAATAAGATTTTCAAGCTCTTCATCACTTCTATCCAACATATATCCTGTATAAACAGTACCAGCATTATTAATTAGAATATCTAAACTACCAAACTTTTCTTTAATGATATTTGCATTACTATATACCTGCTCTTTGTTTGATACATTACAAATTTGTGAAAAAACATCAAATCCTTGCTCTTTAAAATTATGAACAGTTTTATTTAAATCATCTTCATTGAAATCCCAAAGAATTACTTTTCCACCTTCATTTAGAATTCTTTGTGCAGTAGCTAAACCTATACCTTTAGCTCCTCCCGTGATAAGAACAAGTTTATTTTTAAGATTCATATGTTAAAATAAAATATTATAGACTGGAATACCATTGAATTCCATAGGCAAGAGACACGCTAATAGCTAAGCCAAGCATAAGTCTAAAAAAGTCAGAATAAAGCATTGGAAAAATAGCTTTTACGTTTTTATTGGTATACCTAAGAGTTCCATAGCCTTGAGCAAAGATAATACCAATTTCTCTTCCTGCTAACATGCCCATAAATACAAATGTAGTACTCATAGGAAGGTCATTGACTTCTTTAAAGTAATAAAGTACAAATACATATACTAAATCAACTAAAGTAGCAGAACGAACATATCTTGTGTTGGTTTTAGTTAATACAATTTCTTGTATTTTTCCACCCCTTTCATAAAACATAAAAGCTAATCCTAGTAACATCATTCCAACTACAAGTATTTGAAAACCTAATGTAGGGACTGATGAGTATCTTGGTAAGAAAACCATAATGTTTGCCATATCATGTGAAAGCCAAGTTGACCAAAGCCATCCAGTTGTAATCCATTGGGCAGTTCTCCAGTAATTATTGTACTTATTATTACCTTTTTCACCCTCATATAAAATATATTTACTTATGAAATACCATGCAGCAAATGCAAAAACAAATGAAACTCCATATCCAACAAAACTTTTTAAAAGCATTTTTTCCATAAGACCATCAACGCTAGCAGCAAAAACAGATAAAACTAAGAAAGTAGTTGATACAGGAATTTTTAATCTAGTTAAAACAACTAAAACAAGTGGTGCTAATGCATGATACCACATGATTTCAATTTCTGGGAATTCGGTTAATCTACCAAAAGCAGGGTCTCCAGCATTAAAGCCTTGAATCATAGTAAGTACAAAAATTGATCCCATATAAGCAAACATCCAGTACCACTTGACGTCAGCTCTATTAGATGCGATGTAAGTACCTAGAGTCTGAATACTATCATTCGCAGTAACTGCATACACAGCAAACAGAAACCCAAAAAAAGACCATAATGTTAGAAAGTCCATTATTTATTGATTGTTGAAAATTTAAATTGTTTCATCGTGTCTAACTATTTTACCATTAATTTGAAAAATAATATCTTCAGCTATATTGGTTGTGTGATCTGCAGCTCTTTCAACATATCGAGAAATATTGGTAAAAACAATAAATTGTCTTAAAAATGCTGGGTTACTAATAGTTTTTTCTTTAAAAATGCTAAAAATTTCTCTATTGTTTTTATCAATGATATCATCCATCTCAATCACATCTAGTGCTGTTTGTTCATTAGATAAAATAAATGCATTAATAGCCTTATTTAACATTGAAGTTAAAGTTTCAGCAGAATGTGCAAGAACACCAGGTAACTCTAAATCTGGGTGCTCAACCATAAACTGGGTATTTCTAGCTATATTGGTTGCATAATCTCCGATTCTTTCTAGCTCGTTNTTAATTTTTAAGGCAGCTAATAAATATCGCAAATCATTATCAGAAGGACGGAATGTTTCAAGAATATCATTTACTTCTTTTTCTATTTCGACTTCCATCATATTTATTTTTGAATCAGTATTGATTACAGTTTTAGATAGCTCTAAATCTTTTTTTTCTACTGCACTAAACGCATCCTTAATATTTGTTTCAACCAATGAGCTTAGTTTTAATAAATTATAATTTAAATCTTGTATTCTACTCGGCAAATTCATTCTCCATAATATATGAAATGTACGTAATAATTTTTAGGATTATGTTAGGATTGAAAAGCAAAAAGGGAAGTTTTTACTTCCCTCTTTGCTACAATCACACAATAGGATATAATTGATTTTATTGACTTTCTTCAGACCATACTGTCCAACCATCAAATGCATCATCATTGTAACCAGCTTTTAAAGCACCTACAAATGTTGCGGATGCATCCATACTAGCTTCAGTCGGGGTTGAGCCTGTAAATTCAGTTGATGGAAGTAAGTTCGATTCTGTAACTCCTGTGTTTCCATCTTGAATATTAAATGTAAAGTTCGCACCAGGNTCAGTTCCATCTGTTGCTGCAACTGTTGCAGGAGTTGGAACATCATCCATAACATTTAATGGGTCTAACCAAATATATCTTCCATCAGCATCATCGGAAGGAGGAGTTGAACCATTTACAACAAATGTTCCATCTAAATTTCCATCTTCATTAGTTGCACGGAAACCTCTTCTTTGCTGATCTACTAACATATAATTTTGGAAATGTCCAGCAGTTCCCTCTCTTAATCTTAAAGATTCATCTTCGGAAGATCCGCTATTATTTCCAACAATTGTCACATTAGAGAATTTAGGGAATGAATCATCAGCAGCTTGGCCACTATTTCTTCCATCCATTTCATGACCTCTGTTTGAATTTGGTCCCCTGACAACTACTAAAAATTGTCCTGTTCCTTGGTATCCAGTATCAGTATCAAATGCATCATCACCAACTTTGTATACCATACAATATCTTAAATCAACAGTTCCACCAAACATTTCAAAACCGTCATCAAAGTTGTAAGCAACTTCACAGTAACTAACTTCTGTTCCNGNTCCAACACCAGCTAANGTAATACCATTAATNTCATTATCTGGAGCAATTGCTCTACCACCATAACGCACTGAAACATATCTTAATGTTCCAGAGTCATCAGCAGCATCTGTACCTCCATAAGGTACTGATGCAACACCCTCAACGGTTCTAGTTCCACCGCCTTGAATTGGTGCATAACCACAGACAATTAATCCACCCCATGCTCTACCACCAACAATTGGAAGTCTGTCTGGTTCNTCTCTTGCAATAATTGATGTCATGATAATTGGAGCACTAGCAGTACCTACTGCTTCAATTTTTCCACCTTGCCAAACTATAATTGCTGGAGCATTTCCATTACCATCATCTGATAATGCATAAATGTTAGATCCAGCTGCAATTGTTAAGGTTGCACCATCTTTGACTTGAAGTTGGCCAGAAAGCACATAATCACCATCTAAATCTAAATCTGAAGTAACATCTCCGTACAAACTTCTTTCAACATTCATATCCATTGAATATGAATCTGTCAAAGTTGTAGTACCATCTAAACCGGTTGTAGTAACTGTTAATGTAACAGTTTTTAAACCTCTTGAAGAGAATGTGTGTGAACCACTTGCAGCAACAGCAGTTGCTTCACCATTAAAATCCCATGAATATGCTACTCCAGTACCAGTACCAACAGATTCAGCCTGAGAATCTGAAATAGAAAAATTATAGGTTAATGTTCCCATCACATGCTCAGCGTTGAATGCCTGTGCAGATGGAGGAAGAGTAGTATTATCTACAGTCTCTGAATCGTCTTCACATGATGTAAAAAGAAATACACTTGCAAAAATCGATAATATGATTTTTTTACTATTCATTTTCTTATCCTTTTTTTACCATTAAAATGTGCGGAAAAATTCCACTATGAAAAAATAGATTTACAAATTGAGTTTGCTATTTGAAGTTTGTTAGAATTATGTTTGAATTTTTAATTAAAATCGTAAGTCATACTTAAAGATATAGATATACCTGGTTCAAGCATCTTTGTATCTAACTTATTTCCAGTATCAGTTTTTAGATAGTGTTTAATATTGCTGTTTAAAAGATTCTTTGCTTTAACACTAACTGATAATCCATTTTNAAATTTTTTCTTTGAAGTAAAATTTAAAGAATGNAAAGGTGCTTCAAAATAATGTCCTGTTACATCNCCNACTTTAATAATTCTTTCACTAAAACCATTATAAGAAAGTGAAATTTCATATCCTGAACTAAGAATTGTATCCAAGGAAAGATTCCCTAAAAATTCTGAATGGCCCATTAATGGCCTATTAGTTTGATCTTCAATTGGAGTCACTGCAAATGGAGAAACCACAAAATCATTTACCTCAACATCTGATGACGATAGTGTAGCGTTTGCAGTTAAAATTTGGGTAGCGCTTGATGATGGAAATAAATTTATCTTCTTCCTAATATCAAACTCTAATCCATAAATCTCTGCAGATTTTGCATTATTATACATACTATATGATCTTTCAACATTTACTAATAATACCTCTTCAACGGGTTTTTGCATATCTTTAGCAAATAATGAAACCGACCATACTTCACCTACGGATGGATATGCCTCGTATCTTAGATCAAAATTTGTGACTTCTGATTGCTCTAGTGTCGGGACTCCAATATATTGATCATCTCCATAAAATGCCTGATATTCAAGAGGTGCATATTCTCTAAATTCTGCTCTTGCAACAGTTTGAGATAAGGAAAATCGTACTTTTGAATCCTTTGAAACATCCAAAATGAAATTGATGGAGGGAAGTACATAATTTTCATCAATATCTACAAGTGTTGGCTCTTGCGTGGGATTGTTATAAGGGTTGACATATGTTTGTCCAGTTACAGTGTTATATGGCCTAAGATCTAATGTATACATTTCATATCTCATACCACCAATAAAAGTAAATGGTATATCAAAAGAATCAAATTTTCTTTCAATCATTGAGAAAATTGCATTTGTCTTTTCATCCGCATTGTATGCAGCTCTTGCAAGCTGAGCTGCTTCTTCAACAATAATTAAACCACTATTCCCATCAAAAAAGTTTGCTTCGTCAAATGATCTTCCAAAATCATTATCATTAACCTCAAGAATATTGTTTGGCCATGTNCCGGTGGAATGAGTATAATAAAAAATTCTTTTCTTAAAAGTTCTATCTCTTTGTTGAATTCTAAGTCCACTTTTCAATTGAAAGTTTTCAAATTNNACTTTGTANGACAAATCTAAACTATTATTTGTATCATNNCCATNAGCCCAAAATCTTAANCCNGGNGACGTACTNCTNACATCAACNGTGTANGGNTTTAATGNGCTTTGTCTAGANTANGTATGAGANNCAACATCNGGTTCGTANAATGAGGCAGAACCTAAATTTATTGACCAATCNANNTCACTTGGATTTGAAGAATAAAATATNCTATTCCCTTCCANAGACAAATTTGATAGAGATTTTTCACTATAATAATGTTGAATAGATACTGCATCTTCTAAATTTTTAAGTACTCCAGAAGCATAAGATAATTTATCGCTAGCTTTATGGCTTAATAAAAAAGATAATTTAAACTTATGATCTTCTAAATATTTTAAACCTGTACTCATGTTTAATACATGGTTGGCATTATAAATTGATGTTTCTCTTTGAAGATTTAAATATCTTGATAGTTTTGTATTATCATAATATCTACCAATATTTTCATCTTCAAAATCATAAGAATTACCAAATGAATAATTTATAAAGTATCCATACTCATAATTACCATTTGAACTATTGAACTTTTGACCATTTTCAACACCTAATGAAATCTGAGGACTCGTGCTTTTTGACTTAAAACGATAATTTTGTTTGAATTTATTTGTATTTATTGATAATAATTCACGCCATTGTGAAGAAGTATAGTTTTGTGGATTCGTTGAGCCAGTTGTTAATGGATATCTAAACTCAGACAACCAAAAATCTTTCGGAACATCAGGCATTTTACTATCATTTCCATCTATGCCAAAAAAATTGATTCCATTATTCGAAGTTCTAAATCTACTATTATCAATTGATGATATTGTACCGGCACCAAACTTTAGCTTCATGATTTTTCTATCTGGATATGCAAGAGTTTTAATATTAACAACCCCTCCTGCAAAAGTTCCAGGTAAGTCAGGGGTAAAAGTTTTTTTTGCACTTAATCCAGAAATAATTGAAATGGAAAAAAGATCTAAAGGAACAGCTCTTTTTTCAGGTTCTGGAGTAGCTAAATCGGAATTATTTAATTGCGTATTTGTATACCTATCACCTAATCCTCTTACAGCAACAATATTATCAACCACAGAAACACCAGTCACTCTTCTAAACGCATCTGCTGCATTAGAATCCCCCGCTTTAGACATTCTTTCTAAACTAATTGCATCTTCAACATTAGATGATTCTTTTCTTTCAATCATGACGCTTATATCACTACCATCAACTGCTTGGCCTGTCACCTCAACGCCGGATAACTGAACGGCATCTATTGTTAAAGCAATATTAAAATTATTTTGTCCTTCGATTAGACCTATTGAGAATCTTTCTGACTTATAACCTATATAAGAAACATTTAATACAACTTCACCAGGCTTGTTAAAAATTGTATAGGAGCCATTTAAATCGGAAGCAGTACCATTATCTGAATCTTCAATAATGATATTTACACCGACTAGTGCTTTTCCGGAGTCCTTATCGGTGACAGTACCAGTTAGAACAGATAAATCTTGACAAAAAACGAAACTAAACAATAATAACACTTGAAGTATTCTCAACTTTACATCTCCTTTTAAATTTTAAAAATGTATAAAGCTTATGTTAGGATTATGTTTGAATAGGTAAAAATATTTTTACAGAAGTTCCTTTGTCTATCTCACTATCTATGGTGATGTCACCATTGTGTAGATCTAGGATTTTTTTTACAATTGGTAATCCCAAACCTAAGCCTCCATAATCTCTACTTCTTGAAGATTCTTCTCGAAAAAATCTATTAAATATATTCTTAATATTTTCTTTCTTTATACCTTTTCCATTATCAACTATTTCAATAATGCATGAATATTTTTGACTGGACAAAATAATATTGATTTTGCTATTTTGATTTGAATACATAATTGCATTTTTTAAAATATTGGATAATGCATTTTGAATAAGGCTTATATCAACCTTTAAATTGCAACAATTAAAATCTTTAGGCTGTTCAATATCTATATTTTTTTTATCCGCGAGGTGTTTTACAGATTCAACCGAAAATAAAATTAAATCGCTCAGACTAATCTCTTCTTTATGAATATTAAAATCAGAATTGTTTTCTAGCATAGAAAGCTGCAACAAATCATCAATTATTTCATTCATTCTCAAAGATTGTCTAATTATTATATCTCTAAATGGGGTTTCTGTAGGAATTGTTTCAGTAGCTGCTAAAATAGAAGTGATTGGCGTTCTAAGTTCATGAGATACATTTTCGATAAACTCTCTTTGTGAGTTCTGTGCTTGTGTGATAGATGATATATCATTAAAAACAATTAAATATTTTGTCTTAGCGGATGCTTCAACTTTCAAAAAAGTTACTTTTGCATCAAANGATTGAGNAGCATCAATAAAAAAGTCTTCTTCAAAGGTTTTAATTTCATTTTGATTTTCAANAGCTTTCATTGATTGCTCAATGAAGTTTAATATTTTGNGATTTCTAACAATACCTGATATTGGTTTTCCAATGAATGCTTCNGATAAAGAAAATATTCTTTTTGCTTTATCGTTAAAAAAAATTAAAAATTTATCTTTATCAATAGAAATAATACCCGATTGAATAGTATCAAGAACTGACTTTAAATCATTAATCGGGGTATTAATCTTCTTCATCATTAAACTTATATCCTATGCCTCTAATAGTTTTAATGTATTTTTTTGCAGTAGATAATTTTTTTCTTAATCCTACAATTTGAAAATCAATTGTTCTGTCAGTTGCAGGATAATTATCTCCTCTAATAGAGTCAATTATTTGGGATCTGGTATACACCAAACCAGGATTTTGAGCAAGTATACTTAAAATTTCAAACTCACTAAATGTTAAATCTATTATAGAATCATTTACACTAACTTGATGTTTNCNAATATCTATTTTTAANCTANCAAANTTNAAAATTTTTGAATCTNTTTTTTTNACTCTNCTCAAAACAGCAGNAATTCTAGCAGAAAGAANTGAACNAGAAAATGGTTTNACTATGTAATCATCTGCTCCCAATTCCAAACCTTTTACAATGTCAGNTTCACNTCCTTTAGCTGTAAGNATTATTATCAAAAGNTNTTTTAATTTGGGGTCNCTTTTNATAATTCTACAAATATCGTATCCATTAATACCTGGAAGCATTAAATCTAAAAGAAGCAAATTNGACTTGTTATTTCTAAGATGTTTTAGTCCAGATTCTCCATTTGAAAATGAATGCACTTGGTAGCCTAAACTTGAAATATTATATGAAAGTAATTCGCGAATATCTTTGTCATCTTCAATAATCACTAATTTTATATTTTTTTTATCTGACATAGATGCTCCGGAGGAGGGACTCGAACCCCCGACCTGGTGATTAACAGTCACTCGCTCTACCAACTGAGCTACTCCGGAAGATGGTAGAA
>FUFK010717298.1_pt1 | contig 28724 bp, 22 predicted proteins | sample 1021851 | NCBI WGS metagenome assembly FUFK01 (sample SAMEA51879418, study PRJEB19060) | metagenome
CGACCGGGCCGGGCGGCGGCGCGGAATGGCCCATGCCATAGAGGACATATTGGTAGCTGGCGGCGGGGAAAATCTCGTCCACCGCGGGAAAATCGGCGATCGAGGGGGGTTGGTGGCGCCACAGCATCAGCAGCTCGTTCAGCCGATCCGGGATCGAGGACGGGTCGCGATGCGCGCGCCAATAGGGCTGGTCGCGGCGGCTGAGCACATAATGGAGCTTGAGGAACTCAACGATCCGGTCCCAGCGATAGCGGAACAGGGTGTTGAAGCGGCGCGCCTGAATGTCCATCGCCGCACGGTCGGCGGGGAAGCCCTCGATCAGCGCCCCCAGCGACAATTCGATCAATACGATCGCCGACGCCTCAAGCGGTTCGAGGAACCCGGCCGATAGGCCGATCGCGACGCAATTGCGCTTCCAGAACTCGGCGCGATGGCCGGAGCGGAAGCGGAGCGCGCGGGCGCCGAGATCGGCGGGGTCGCGACCGAGATAGCGGGCCAGTGTGACCGCCGCTGCGTCATCATCGATGAAGGCGGAGGAGTAGACGCAGCCGACGCCGCGCCGGGTAGGCAGGCCGATATCCCAGATCCAGCCAGCATCATGCGCGGTCGCGTCGGTCTGTGACCGGATCGGGCTGGCGGGATCGACCGGCACCTGCACTGCCAGCGCGCGATCGTTGAACAGCACATCGCCGCGATCGATGAAGGGAACGCCGAAATGCCCGTCGATCAGCAGCGCGGCATGGCCGGTGCAGTCGATGAACAGGTCGCCGGCAATCGCGCCCTGCTCGCGCGTCAGCACCGCGCGCAGATCGCCGTCAGCGTCGGCGTCCACCCCGGTGACATGCGCGCGCACATGCTGCACGCCGAGCTTCTCCACCCCATGCTGCGACAGCAATGCTGCAAGCTTCGCCGCGTCGAGGTGATAGGCATAGTTGAGCGCACCAGCATAACCCGACATCGCGCGCTGGCGCGGGGCGAGGTCGAGGTCGCAGATGCGCGGCTGCACCGACACGGCGGGTGCAAACGCCTGCCCTCCGGCGGCATCGTGCCAGCCACGGACCAGGGCGCGGGCGTCAGCATCGACCGGCGGGGTGAAGGGGTGATAATAGCTGTCGTCGGGCGCGCCGCTGGCCCAGCCGATGAAGCGTGATCCCTGTTTGAACGATGCGTCGCAGGCGGTCAGGAACTCCGCCTCGTCCAGCCCGATCGCCTGCAGCGTGCGGCGCATCGTCGGCCAGGTGCCCTCACCGACCCCGATCGTCGCGACATCGGGAGATTCGACCAGGGTAATGGATGCGCCGGGCACGCGCGCGGCGAGCAGACATGCCGACAGCCATCCGGCGGTTCCCCCACCGACGACGACGATCCGGACCGCTTGCTGCTCCACCGTGGTTTCCGTTTGCTTCAGTGACGCCCCGACTTGTGCATCCCCGATGAAAAAAGGGCCACCCTCGAATGCACGAGGGTGGCCTTGGGGGGAGGTCAGAAGTTGAAGCGGACACCGCCCATGTAGCGGGCGAAGCCGGGCTGGGCGAAGGTCACCATATTCTCGTTACGGCGGTGACCGCGGCGCCCTTCGCCGGTCAGGTTGATGCCTTCGACATAGGCGGTGAGTCCGGGAATGAACTCATAGCTGATGCTGGCATCGAACTGGCCATAGGCTTCGACATAGGTCGGGTTCGGGTTGCCGCCGGCGTAGAATTTGTCGCGCCAGTTATACGCGACACGCGCCTGCAGCCCGCCCTTGTCGTAATAGACGACCGCGTTCGCACTGTCGCTCAGCCCCGCCAGCGCGAACTGGCCGATATTGGGGTTGGCGGCATTGTCGAACTCGGCATCGCCGCGCACGATCGTGTAGTTGAGCTGCGTGCCGAAGCCGGTGTCCCAGAAGGCATGCTGGATCGCGAACTCGAAGCCATAGAGCGTCGCCGTCTGGTCCGAGTTGAACGGCGTGCCGACCCGGAAATCGACCAGTCCGTCTTCGGGCAGGCCGAAGATGCGGCCTTGATAGTAACCGTTCACGTCGAGGATCGGGTTGCCCATCGCGTCGCGTGTGACCTCAACCCCGCTGAAGTTGCGCAGGATATAGTCGCGGATCCGCGAAACGTCGGTCGTGCCGCCCAGCGCCGCCTGTGCCGCGCGGAAACGCGGACCATCGGCCGGGTTGCGCAGATCGAACGCCGAACGCTCGACTTCCTGCGAGTTGATGAAGTTCTTCACCTTCTTGCGGAAATAGCCGGCCGAAACGTAGCTGGCGGGGGCGTAATACCATTCCAGCGACACATCGATGTTGCGCGACAGGAACGGCACCAGGTTCGGGTTGCCCTGAAGCCCGCCGCCACCTGCGATGCCGAACTGACGGTTGAGCGTCAGGCCGCCCTGCAGACTGTTATAGTCGGCGCGGGTGATGGTGTGGCTGTAGGATGCGCGGAACTTGACGTTCTCGATCGGTTCGATGTCGAAATCGACCGCCGGGAGCCAGTTCTGATAGCTGCCCTTGGTGGTCAGGAAGTCGCTGGCGGTGCCGTAGTTGATGTTGAACTCACCCGCCGCGTTCCACGACGTGCCGACCGGGATCGGCGTCAGCGATGCCGATGCGACCGTGGTCTGGTCATAGCGGACACCGGCGATCAGGTGCGCGTCGCCCGCGCCAACCTCGAACTTGGTGTTCACCTGGATGAACGGCGAGATCGTCTTTTCCTGAATCCGCCGATCGGTTTCATAGGGCGCGAGGCAGTCATTGTCCCCGCCGCAGACGCCGAAGCGGCTGTTGAGGATGCCCACCATCCGCTCGAAATCGAACCGGTAATAGGCCGGGATGATGCCCGCATCCGATCCGGTCAGGCCCGGGAACTTGTCGGGCAGGCTGACGCGGGTGAACAGATCGTCGGGTAGGTCCGCCGCGGTGCCGAGGCCGCCCCAGGTATCGTTCTGAACGAAGCCATAGGCCGAGCGCACCTTGTTCTCGACATAGGAGAAGCCGAAGTCGATCGAGTCGAGGAAATCGCCGTCATGGTCGTAGCGACCATTGAGCTGCACCTGATTGATCTCGTCCTTGAAATACGCGTTGCGGAACGAGTTGCCGGTCGCGGTGATCAGCGCCGGGTTGAGCGCGTCGATCCCCGGCTGCATCACCACCGAGATGACGGGCAGTTCGTTGGTGAAGTCGACCGTCTGCGACGCGACGCCGAACACCGCCGAACCGACCGAGGTGCTGGTGCCGTATTTGTTGGTCGGCTTCGACTCCGCGGTCGAATGATGCGCGTCGAGGCTGATGGTCACGCCACCCGGCGCTTCCCACTTCAGGTTGCCGCCGAACGACTTGTTCTCGGACTCGTTCGCGGTCAACGACCCGCTGTACGACAGGTCCTTACCCGGGCCGAACCGCTCGGTGTAGAAGACCGGACCCGCCGCCGGCCCGTCGGTCCACTCGGTCGAAGTGTCGCCGAAGTTGAACCAGATGCCGACGCTGCTGTCGCGCGCTTCGACGCGGTTGCGCGAATAGGTGAAGTCGAACGTCGCGGTGAGCGAATCCGCCGGGCGAACCTGCAGCACGACCTGACCGTTGATGCGCTCCCGATCGATGTCGGTGAGGTTGTAGGCCGCGCTCTGCGGGACTTCATAGACTTCGTTCGCGCCGGGGCGGTTGACGACGTTCGGCCCCTCCGGCCCGAGCGTGCCCCAGTCATTCTCGTTACCCAGGAACGAGTTGCCGAACCCGACCGAGCCGGTGTTCACGCTCGCCTTGCGCTTCTGGTAGACGCCCGAGACGAGGATACCGAACTGATCCTCATTGCCGAAGGTGGTGCTGAACACGCCCGACACTTCCGGCGTGATCTCATTGCCTTCGTTCAGCGACGTGTCGAGCACGCCCTTGACCGAGACCGACCCGCGCATGCCCGGACGATCGAGCGGACGCGGCGTCTTGATGTTGATCGTCGAACCGATCCCGCCCGAGGCGACGGCGGCGCGGCCGGTCTTGTAGACCTCGACCGCCGAAATGCCTTCCGAGGCGAGGTTGGCGAAGTCGAACGAACGCGAGGCCGGCGCGCTGGCACCGTCGCCCAGCGTCGAGGTCGGCATCTGGCGGCCGTTGAGCGTGACGAGGTTATATTCGGGGCCGAAGCCGCGCACGGTGACGGTCGAGCCTTCGCCGTTCGAACGGTCGATCGACACGCCGGTGATGCGCTGAAGCGATTCGGCGAGGTTGGTGTCGGGGAACTTGCCGATATCCTCAGCCGAAATCGCGTCGACCACGCCCTGCGCGTCGCGCTTGATGTCGACCGCAGCCTGAAGGCTGGCGCGGATGCCGGTGACGACGATTTCCTCGGCCTCATCGGCCGGTGCCGCAGCGTCAGTTTCTTGTGCAAATGCCGGCGCGGTCGCGATGGCCAGCGTCGAAACGCCGATCACCAGTCGCGAAAGCGCGCGTGCCTTAAGGTCACGCATTTCCCAATCCTCCCCGTTCGGCGCGCCATTCGCGCTCAAGTTGAGAACGTTCACTTGAACCCGTTGTACAACGTTGTCAAGCGCCCGCAGCCATGCCATTCAGCCATTGAAAACGCGCAAATCTGCTATTGTGAACGTTCTCAATCTATGCTGTCTGCGTGTCGAACAGCGGGGCGAGGAACGTCCGGCGCACTATTCCGGAGGGGAAGCTCGATGTCGAAACTGATCGCCGCACTCATGTCTGCGGCCGCCATTGGTGCGGTTGCAACCAGTGCCAGCGTTGCGCAACAGGCCCCGAAATCCACCGCCGCCACGCCTGTTTCGGCAAAGCAGGCGCGCGCCCGTGCCGACGCGATCGTTGCCAAGCTCACCCTCGATGAGAAAATCCTGCTGGTCCACGGCCTGTTCCCGCCCATGGCCGGGGGCAAGACTCAGGAAGAGCTGATCCCGTCGGCCGGACATATCGACGGCGTGCCGCGCGTCGGGATTCCGCTCGTCCGTGAAAGCGATGCCTCGCTCGGCGTCGCCAACCAGGTGGAGCAGCGCAAGGGCGATGTCGCCACCGCCCTGCCCTCCAGCCTCGCGACCGCCGCCAGCTTCGACCCCGAGATCGCCCGCGCGGGCGGCGCGATGATCGGGGCGGAGGCGCGCGCCAAGCGCTTCAACGTCCTGCTCGCCGGCGGCGTCAATCTGACGCGCGACCCATGGGGCGGGCGCAACTTCGAATATCTGGGCGAAGACCCGCTGCTCGCCGGCGAGCTGGCCGGCGCGCATATCGCGGGCGTCCAGTCGAACCGCATCGTCTCCACGATCAAGCATTTCGCGCTCAACGCGCAGGAAACGGGCCGCATGGTCCTCGACGCGCAGATCGACGAGGCAGCGCTGCGCGAAAGCGACCTGCTCGCCTTCCAGATCGCGATCGAAAAGGGCAAGCCCGGATCGGTGATGGCCGCGTATAACAAGGTCAACGGCCATTGGGCTTCGGAGAACGACTTCCTGCTCAATCAGGTGCTCAAGCGCGACTGGGCCTATCCCGGCTGGGTGATGAGCGATTGGGGTGGCGTCCACACCACGGTGAAGGCGGCCAATGCCGGGCTCGACCAGCAATCGGGGCAGGAGCTGGACAAGGCGATGTTCTTCGACGCGCCACTCAAGGCCGCGGTCGAGAAGGGCGAGGTGCCGATGGCGCGCCTCAACGACATGGTTGCGCGCTATCTGACCGGCCTGATCCTGACTGGCGCGTTCGACACGCCGATGCCCTCCGCCGCGCAACCGATCGATTACGCCGCCAATGCCGATGTCGCGCAACGTGCCGCCGAGGCGGGCATCGTCCTGCTCAAGAATGACGGCGGCATCCTGCCGCTGGCGGCGAGCGCGAAGAAGATCCTGGTCGTCGGCGGCGGCGCGGATGTCGGCGTCCTGTCCGGCGGTGGCTCCAGCCAGGTCCGCTCGGTCGGCGGCGCCCCGATCGAGATTCCGCTGGCCTATGGCGGCTCGGCCTCGTTCGCGCGGATCACCTACCATGCCTCGTCGCCCGTCGCCGCGCTGCGCAAGGCGGCACCGGGCGCGCAAGTCGACTTCACCGACGGCCGCAACCTGAACGCGACGCTTGAAGCCGCAGCCAAAGCCGACATCGTCATTGTCTTCGCAACGCAATGGACGACCGAGGCGGACGATGTGCCGAACCTGCGCCTGCCGGATCATCAGGACGCGCTGATCGGCGCGGTGTCGCGGGCACAGCCCAAGACCGTCGTCGTGCTCACCACCGGCGGTCCGGTGACGATGCCGTGGATCACGCAGGTCCCGGCGGTGGTGCAGGCCTGGTATCCCGGCCAGCGCGGGGGCGAGGCAATCGCCAATATCCTGACCGGCAAGGTGAATCCGTCGGGCCGCCTGCCGATCACCTTCCCCGTCCGCGAGGCGCAGGCGCCGCGTCCGACGCCGGTCGGGCTCGACCTGCTCACCGGCCTTGAGCGCGATGCCGCGTCGAACCCGGCGGCGGGCGGCGATTTCAGCCTCAAGACCTTCCCGGTCAAATATCAGGAGGGGAGCGACGTCGGCTATCGCTGGTATGAGCGGCAGGGCAGCAAGCCGCTCTTCGCCTTCGGCCATGGCCTGAGCTACACCAGCTTCGCCTATGCCCAGCCGCAGGTCACGGGAGGGAAAAAGCTGATCGTCAGCTTCACCGTCACCAACACTGGCCAGCGCGCCGGGGCGGACGTGCCGCAGCTTTATGTGACCCGCGACGGATCGGGCAAGCCGATGCGCCTTGCCGGGTTCCAGCGCGTGACGCTGAACCCCGGCGAATCGCGCCGCGTGACGCTGACTGCCGAGCCGCGCATCCTCGCCGATTACGACACCAGCCTGCCCGGCTGGCGGATCGCGGGGGGCAGCTATCGCGTCGCGATCGCCCGCGATGCGACGGACCGGTCGATGACGCTCGCCACGACGCTCGACGCGGCGACGATGAAGCCCTAGCCATCGGAAAACGGGCGGCCTCCAGCGCGCCCGATCTGGTGGAGCGGGTGACGGGCGATCAGGCGACAGGCGGCGGGGCGCGGCGCGGGGTGGGCTTCATCCTGCTGGTCGCGCTCGCCAATGCCGGGGGCGTGATCGCCTTCTTGCCCCTGCTCAGCCTGTTGCTGCCGGTCAGGATCGCGGAGATTGCGGGCGAAGCGCGGATCGGCCTGTTCACCGCGACGGTGATCGCGGGAGCCGTCGCCGCCAGCCTGTCCAACATCGGCTTTGGATGGGCAAGCGACCGGACGCGCGCGCGCGGTGGTGGGCGGCGATCCTGGGTGGTCATCGGGCTGGTGCTGCTTGCCTTGTCCTTCGCGGTCGTTGCGCTCGCGCGGACCCCCGTGACGATCATCCTCGCGGTGATCCTGTTCCAGGTCGCGGTCAACGCACTGCTCGCCCCACTGTTCGCGATCATGGCGGACGAAGTACCGGGGACGCAGATGGGGCTGGCGGGCGGCCTGATTGCACTGGGCTCGCCGCTGGCGTCGGCGGTGGGCGCGGCGATGATCGCCCTCGCCCTGCCCGGCGACGGCGCACAGCTGGCCTTCATCCTCGTCATGGTGCTGCTCTGCATCGTGCCGTTGCTACGCGTGCCGTCGGTGGAGGCCGGTGCGGTTGTCTCGACCACACCGCCACGCCTTGCCGGCCGCGATCTGGCCGTTGCCTGGCTCGCGCGGCTGCTGGTGCAGATTGCGGGCAATGTCCTGTCGCTCTACCTCGTCTATTATTTTGTGAGCATCGCCCCCGAGATATCCGCCGCCAAACAGGTCGGTCCGATCGGCCAGCTGATGACGATCGCCTACCTCCTGCCGCTGCCGATCGCGGTCCTGCTCGGCCGCTGGTCCGACCGCATCGGGCGCCGCAAGCCGTTTCTGGTCGTCGCCGCGCTGCTCGCGGCGCTCGGCCTGCTGGGCCTTGCGCTGGCGCGTGACTGGACCACCGCCGCTGCTGCCTTCGCCCTCTATGCCATGGGCTCGTCGGTGTTCCTGTCGATCCATTCGGGCTTCGCAATGCAGTTGCTGCCCAGCGCGGACCATCGCGGTCGCGATCTGGGCCTCATCAACCTGACCAACACCCTCCCCGCGCTGATCGGCCCCGCGCTCGCCTGGGCGCTGTCGACGCCGCGCGATTTCGGCCCGATCATGCTCCTGCTCGCCGCCCTCACGCTGGCCGGCGGGGCGCTGGTCCTCGGCATCCGTCAGCAGCGCTGACCGGCGCGTGTGAAAAAATCGAACGCGCGCACGAATTTGCCCGGCTTCGCGGTTGACAGCCCCCGGACGCCCCCGTAGAGGCGCTCGCCTACCCCGTGCCCAGATGGCGGAATTGGTAGACGCACCAGCTTCAGGTGCTGGCGATCGCAAGGTCGTGGAGGTTCGAGTCCTCTTCTGGGCACCAAAACTCCTGCGGGAGTGGCATCAAAAACCTTGAAAAAACCGCAGAAATCTGCCATTTTTGGCCGGATTTTGATGCCGCGTGTTTCACGCTGTTTCAGGCCGTGCCCCCACAATCAGGGGCATGGAGCGGGGCACATGCCCCCACATGCCCCTTTCTGGCGAAAGGTCATGCCCCCAAATGTCACTGACAGCCTTGCAAATCCGAGCTTTTTCGCCCGGTGCTACCTCTTACAAGCGCGCCGATGAGCGCGGCCTCTATCTCGAAATCTTCCCCAACGGCTCCAAGCTCTGGCGGTTGAAGTATTACGTAGGCGGCAAAGAAAAGAGGATCGCTCTTGGTGCCTGGCCCGAAGTTAGTCTTCAGGCCGCCCGCCTCGAGCGCGATGAACTCAGGCTGCGTATTGCCAAGGGCGAAGACCCTGCTTTGACCCGAAAGAAGAACAAGGCGACGGCCAAAATCAGCGCCGCCAACACCTTCGAGTCGGTCGCGCGCGAGTACATCGAGATCAAGATGGTCGGCGAAGGCCGCGCCGAGGCCACCTTGCTCAAGGCTCGCTGGTTCCTCGATCTGCTGAAGCCCGCGATCGGGCACATGCCGATTTCGGATGTCGACCCGCAAATGATGCTCGCCCCGCTGAAGAAGCTGGAGGCACGCGGCAACCGAGAGACAGCCAAGAAGTGCCGTTCGTTCGCGAGCCGCGTGTTCCGCTATGGCGCGGCCACTGGCCGCTGCACCACGGACCCGACCGCCATCCTCAAAGGGGCACTGCTGACGCCGCAGGCGCGACACTATGCAGCAATCCTGGAACCGGAAAAGCTGGGCGAGCTGCTTCGCGCCATCGACGCCTTCGAATGCTACCCCATCACCAAACTTGCGCTGAAGGTCGCCCCACACATTTTCGTCCGACCGGGCGAGATGCGGCACGGCGAGTGGCAGGAGATCGACTTCGATAAGGCAATCTGGACGATCCCCGCTGGCAAGATGAAGGCGCGGCGCACCCACGCTGTGCCCTTATCACGCCAAGTGCTTGAACTGCTCACAGAGCTGAAGGCGATCACCGGGGGCCAAGGCTACATCTTCCCAGCCTTCCACACCCGGCTGCGCCCGATGAGCGAGAACACGATCAACTCGTCGTTCCGCCGCATGGGCTACAGCAAAGATGACATGACCGCGCACGGATTCCGATCGACGGCTTCGACCCTGCTCAACGAGAGCGGTCTCTGGCACCCCGATGCGATCGAACGCGCGCTGGCCCACGGCGACAGCAACGCCATTCGTGGCACCTACAATCGGGGCCAGTACTGGGATGAGCGGGTCAAAATGGCGCAGTGGTGGAGCGATTATCTGGATAATCTAAGGGGGAGCTAACTTACGGCTTCATTTTGCCCAATGCCCCAATACCCATTCCCACTGGCGACGCTCGTAGTCGTAGCGCCAATGCGCCCGCACCCATTTTGTTTTGCCCAGGGGACGGATGGTCTTCATGTTTTGCATGCGATCAATTGGCTTTGGTGGACGTGGGGGATGGATTTTTCGTGGCTTAAACATCTTCACTTCCTTTACACTGTGTACCGCTTCCACGGGAGGCGATGAATTGAAACGCTCGATAGAAATCTAACAATATCCTGACGACCGAAGAAGGTAGGGCGGCCTAAGCTGTCTTGGCCCATCAGCACGATGGGAACATTGTGAAACAGCTGGGCAAAGCCCCTTGCTGCCGACAATGCTTGCGTGCGGTCGTCGATCACATGCTTCTTTACTGCGACGACAGCAAAGGTGACGCCTTGCTCTCGAACCAAAGCTCCATCGATCTGCATTGAATTCTCCATCAAAAGGGCCGCACCTGAGAGGTGCGGCCCGCTTCGATCATCCCTTCGGCGGGAACGGGTCGTTCCCGTACGACCACGCTTCGCGGAACCTCGCATCGCTGCCTTGAATCCGAAGCTCCGAGCCTTGATTGCGTGCGATCTCCCGTCCACGCTGGATTGCCTCACGTTGCGTGTCGAATGACCCAGTGAGGCGACTGTTGCCCTCACCGCGAACACCCCAACCATCGCCACGACGGACTACGTACTGATTCTTACCTGCCATATTCGTACCTTTCGTCCTGGAATCGGCCAGACAGGCTTGACTTAGCCAACTGGACATGATTCTCCGTCCTACGCGTAAGACAGTTTCAGTTACGAGACGACTTGTCTTACCTGTGAGACAGTATGTGCAGCGATTGCGGCTGAGTCAACCCTGTCGCGTTTGGAGAACATATGGCGCTTCCTATCGAGGATCAGCCTCACCTTCCCATTGAAGAGCTGGGGCGATTGATTAGCAGAAAGCGCGAAGGTAGAGGGATTCGAGCTGCGGCGCTGGAAGCCAATGTCAGTCCAGCCACATTATCCCGCGTAGAAAATGGAAATATTCCGGACCTCGCCACCTTTGCCAAGATATGCCGATGGCTTGATGTTGACCCAGCCCAATTCTTGGGAGTGGACTCGAGCAAGTCAGAGGAACGTCCGGCGGTCGTTCATTTTCGGAAGAAGAAGACGGTCTCCACAGACACCGCGACATCACTCGGTGCTCTCATATTGGCAGCACAGGATGCTCTCGATGCCCATCTCAAGACCCTCCAGCAGCCGTAGATGCGTCGGGGCTTCAAGGCCGAATCGGAGCGGATCGCTGCGTCAGCGCGTGCTGAGCTTGGGTTGTCAAAAATCGATATACTCGATCCCTGGAGGATGGCGGCCCATTTGGGAGTATTGGTCCTCGGAGCAGATCAACTAAATCTGGCTGCTGAGCACGCCGATCAACTTTTGGTCAACGACCCGAGCGCCTGGTCCGGGATGACCCTTGCTGAAAAAGATACAAAGCTCATAGTGTTAAATCCGGCGCATAGCCAAGCGCGACAATGCGCTACGCTGATGCACGAGCTGGCCCACATAATGCTCGACCACGCGCCTGCCAGCGCGGTAGCATCGGCGAGCGGGCTAGTATTACTTTCAGACTATTCCGACGACCAGGAAAGTGAAGCGGATTGGCTTGGAGCAGCCTTGCTGCTTCCGGAAGCAGCCTTGCTGCATTTTCGAGCGGCTGGCAAAAGCACTGCTCAGATTGCTCAAATGTTTGGTGTCAGTTTGGACCTATGCAACTGGCGCTGCCGAATGACAGGCGTTGAGAGGCGTCTTTCATATCGTCGATCTAACTAGAAATTGCCTTAGGGAGGGGCAGCCGGGCGCTAAGCGCCCGGCTGCCCCTCCTTGCCTTCGTCATCAAGCGGCGTCCGCAACACGATCCGGCCATTGATCGGCACGACCTCGAGCTGGAGCGACAGGCCCTTGCGGTCACGGTGGAACCAGGCGGCGCCGACCTTGGTCCAGAAGGCCTTGTCGCCGCGATTGCTGACATGCCAGGCGATGAAATCCGGGGCCTTGGGCTCGGGCGCGATGGCGGGTGCGGGTGCTTGGGCAGTGCGGGCCATGAGATGTTCCTTTCGTGTTGGTGGCTCGTTGCACCAGACAGAATGGCCGCGCGGCAAAGGGCGCGGGGTCATGTCCAACACGGGTGACGGGACGGAACCGGCGCGGGCCGGACATTGACCCTCGCCCGCGCGCGGCCAGTGCGGGTGCTTAAAACGAAGCCGCCGGACCGAAGGGCACCCAGGCCCATCCCTCCATCCTCCGCTTGCGCACCGCCGCGCTCTGCCCCAAACTTTTGTCATGGTAATGGAAGGCACTGCGCGGAAACGCTGGAGCGAGGAAGAGACGGTGCTCGCGCTTTACCTCTATTTCCAGCTGCCGTTCGGGAAGTTGCACTCGGGCAATCCGGAGATCCAGACGCTCGCCGCTGCCATCGACCGGTCGAGCAGTTCGGTGGCGATGAAGCTGTGCAACTTCGCCAGCCTCGATCCCAAGATCACCGAGAGCGGGCGCAAGGGGCTCGACGGTGCATCGAAGCTCGACCGCGCCACCTATGCCGAGTTCGGGCAGGACTGGTCGGGTCTGGTGGCGCGGGCCGAAGAGCTGTGGTCCAGCCAGGTCGACCGGCAGGTTGGATCGGCACAATCAATGCCCCCCACTAGCCAACGCCTCCACGACAAGCGCAGCGAATTCAAATTCGAGCCGTGGCAAGGCGAGTCCACCACACAGGCCATAGTGAACCAGCGGGTCGGCCAAGACTTCTTCCGCCGCGCGGTGCTCGCCAATTACGAGGAGGCCTGCTGCATCACCGGCATTGCCGATCCGCGCCTGCTGACCGCCAGCCATATCAAGCCCTGGGGCAAGGACAGCCAGAACCGCCACAACCCTGCCAACGGCCTGTTGCTATCCGCCACGCTCGACCGCGCCTTCGATCGCGGGCTGATCACGGTGGACCGCGCCCGCCGTATCCATGTCTCGCGGCAACTGCGCGACAGCCGCAGCCGCGAGACCCGCGACTATTTCCATCAGTTCGAGAGGGCAACGCTGCGCCCGGCGGCAAGGTTCGATCCGGAGCCGGCCTTTCTCGACTGGCACAATGAACATTGCTTTGTGGATCACCGCGCCGCCTGACGTGTCAGGCGGCGCACCTTGGCCAGCAGACCCCCATCCACCGACCACATCAGAACATGGACAGCTGCGCCTTCTCGCCTGCGACGAACAGGACAGACGGACCAACCATCACAAGTTCCTGACCAGCATGGCGCACGATGATGCCGTCATAAAAACCCGCCGGATCGCCGCGCGCACGATCGCCATCGCGACACCGATCATGATAGCTACGCGCTGTGCCGCGATAGACCGAAGGATGGACGAGCCGGTAGGCCTCGGCGCCCGAAGGGCTGGTGCCGATACAGACCCAAAGCTCTCCACAGTATCGGAATGGCTTGCGGATGGGCTGACCCATGCCGATGCGGTCGGCGCTGTAGCTGGCCCGAATATCGCCTTCGCCGATTTGCTTCTCGCTCGTTTGGCACCACGCTCCGAAAGCAAGGCGCGACGGTTCCACCGTGTGGGAGCGGGCGGCCATATCAATACTCGCCCGCCAACATGATGGTCAGCACCCGCCGCGTAACGGCAGGATCAGCGGGGTCCTCGCTACCGAACCGCAACGCGCGGTCATAGGCATCGATCTTCCAAAACACGGTTACCGCCACATCAGCGGGTCGCAGGGTTGACCAGACACCGTCCACCCCCTGATAGATCGCCCCGAAGTCGCGCTCGCCATAGGGATCATTGTCGGGCGTGAAGGCATCAAAGGTCTCGACCAATTCGCGCAGGCGGGACTGATCGGCCTCGGGCAAGGCCCGAATGCCCTCGGTCGCCACCACCACGCAGGCAATCCCGATGGCGCGCCGCGCCAGATCATTGAGCCGCGCAATCCGCTCGGCGCGGGACAGCACCGCGCCGCTCATGCCGCAATGCTCCCACCGCACTCGCACAGCCGCACCAGCTCGCCAAAATCCTCGCGCTCGCCCAGCTCGTCTGCCAGCTGCTGCACCGCCACCAGCGGCAAGCCATTGTCATGCGCCAGCAAGCGCAGCCAGTCCTCCCGGCACTCGGCCCCGCATGCGCGGTAATTCAAGATCAGATCACCCATGGTCCAAACTCCATCCGGCAAAGCCGCAAGCGTCACGCGGCATGCGGCTCTGCCTTCCGGCGAGGATGGGAGGGGGAGGGAAAACCCCAATCGATGCCCTGGCGCGGGCCAGCGGGCATTTAGAACGGCCTTCGTGCGCAGCACGATTTGGCCGGGCTTTGGCCGCCACACGGGGGTGTCGATTGGGGTTTGGGAACGAGAGGGCAAAGCCCCTGGCGTTCCCCTCACGGATCGCCGCAGCGATCCGCACAGGAACGGCGCCCTTGCACGGCGCGAAGCCGCCGGACGCCCTGCGCGCGGGCCAAGTGGGCCAGCGGGCGTCCGGCAATGAGAGAGGCAAGAGCGCCTGCGGGTTAGCTCAAGTACACTGCGCCCTCAGGAGCATGCCCACAGGCCATGCGGGACAGAGCGCGTCCTCCAGAAACTCCCGCTCCGCTTCCATCCACTCGCGATCGTGACCCTGACCCAAAAGGGCGTCACCTCGCATCACGGCCGGAAGCCGTCCCGTCGCGAGAATCGCGATGTGCAACGTTAATGGAGGGTGGAACCGTGCGTTGCGCCGGGGAGCTACACCGCCCAACACACGCGTTAGCGATCGTGACCGGACGGCCGAGACCGGCAACACAGTGTCGGACTCGGGGCGCGGCGGCGCCTAGAGCGCGGGCCGAAAGGCAACGCCAGATCAGAGAAGGGTGACCGGCCATGCTAAGCGGGCTGCTTCTGCAGAATAACATGGCAAGTCCAGGTCTAATGATGATCCCGAGCAAGACTTAGCCCCACGATGAGGTGAGCGCTGCAAATGGCTGCATTTCAACAGACCGTCACATCACAGCGATTGACTTTACATTCCTGTTGTTCCTAAATCGTTCTCGCTGGCTCTAGCCGGTAGCCTGGCAGGCGGGATGACCGTCGGGACCAAGCGCACCTGCTACGGCGAGGCGACGGCGAAGGCCGTAACCTCGATTGTGCGGCACGGGCCGAAAGGAACCGCTGCGGAGTACGGCACCCACTCGTCCGATGAACTTAGCTCAGCTGTAACCTTTACCGTTTCGGGTACCTGTCAGGCAGCTGGTGGCATTATTCTGAAGGCCGAGCGGGGTACGGGCGCGAATTCGCCTTCTAGGTTGCCTAACGCTCCAAAAAGGCTAGGCTTTCGTTGTGGAGGTGAAGATGCGTCAGACATGCAAAAACGTGCCAAGTCGGCACGGGCCGGTCGGAGGCGCGCGCGCCTCATGATCGGGCTGGCTCTAGCCGGTAGCCTGGCAGGCGGGATGACCGTCGGGACCAAGCGCACCTGCTACGGCGAGGCGACGGCGAAGGCCGTAACCTCGATTGTGCGGCACGGGCCGAAAGGAACCGCTGCGGAGTACGGCACTCCCGGTCGGACGGGTGAGGCTCACTGACAGGACCCTCTAGACTTGCGTCATGATCCACTTAAGGCGATACGCAAGATCAGCAATCTCGAGCGCGCATGGCGTGTTATCCAGCAGAACGGGCGCACATCAAAATCCGACGAGGTGCGGCTCGATCTTGAGACGTTTGGTGAGGACGCTCCGAGCAACCTTAGAAAGCTTCAGCGAGCGCTAGGGCGCGGAACGTTCGAGTTTGGCAAAGCCAAAGGTATACCTATCAAAAAACTGGATGCTCAGGGGAGACCCACTGGCAAAATTCGGCCGCTTGTCCTCGCATCCGTGGAAAGCAGGATAGTGCAGCGCGCAGTGCTGAATGTTCTCGTCGGAATCGAAGACCTCCAGCCATACTTTCTGACACCTTACAGTTTCGGTGGAATTCGCAGCGTGCGCCGACATGGCGATCAAAGCCGCAAAGAAAGTGCGTCCGCAGTACCAGCAGCAATCAAGGCGGTACTTAACGAGATCGGTAGCGGGTCTACTTTCGTGATCACTGCCGATATTCGAGCGTTTTTTACGAGGATCTCAAAGGACCACGTAGCAACAATCGTCGCTCGAGCTGTGAATCATCCCGAGTTCGAGAAATTTTTTCGCAAGGCGATCTCTGTCGAATTGAGTAATCTGGCGCTTCTTAAAGAGAAGGCCGTTGATTTCCCGATTGAGGATATGGGTGTTGCACAGGGCAACTCCCTGTCTCCTCTCCTTGGGAACATTGTTTTGGCTGAATTCGACCGCGCAATGAACGAGGGCGATTGTCGGTGCATTCGCTATATCGATGACTTCATCATCCTTGCCCCAAGCAAGAAAGCGGCGGCGGCAAGGTTCACACGAGCCGTTAAACTCTTGGATAATCTGGGAATGGAGCTCTCTGTCGAGAAGAGCTCTCGCGGCCCTCAGGAGCTCAAGCATGGGTTCGACTTCCTCGGGATCAATGTCTGTCCTGGCTTGATCAGGCCAAGCCAGAAAGCGAGAGATAAATTTACTGCGTCGGTCGCATCCTTGGTGAGGGATACACAGCAGGCGATGATCACATTGAAGAATGGTCAGACGCTCAAGCGCGAACAGGCGCTACTTGGCACGTTGAAGCGGTTGGATGGCATGATCGACGGGTGGGGCAAGCACTACTGGTTTTGCAATGATGGTCAGGTGTTCGCAAACATTGACAAGCAATTGAACGAGCAGATCACTTCCTTACTTGGATGTTACCGTTCGGTTCGGGAGTCACTGCCAATCGAACGACGAACAGGACTTTTCGGCATGACCGAGCTGGCAACTCTCGACAGGGATCCGTTTATCTACCCCACTCAGGCATGCTGAGCATATATAGCTAATCGCTGCGTCGCTAGGTTGCAGCTATGCTGGCTCGACTCCGCTAGCCAGCCGTTTCAAATCGGGCGGTATGCGGATTGTACAGAACCTCGGTGATCGAGCCGTCGCTGATGCGTTCAACCAGCTCACGAATGGCTGGTAGCGGCACCAGAAACCACTCGCGAGGCTGAACGGTCTTTCCGAACCTGTCGCCAGCGGAGAGATCGAGACGGGCGGGGGCGAGGGCGCGGTGGATCAATCGCTCAAGTCGGGTGCGGTTGATGTTGTAGAGCTGGTACTCGTCGACGATTTCCACTTCCGCAAAAAGGAATGTGGGATCATTCCTTGCGTTGGCGATCCTGTCTCCAACGGGTTGGCCCGTAACACCGATCTTGTGGATCAGAGTGCGATGCTCCGCGACGTAGGGATGGGACGACTTGCTGCGCAGCACGTAGATTGTTCCACTGGCGAGGTCGTCTGGTTCAGCGAAATGACCGAAGAGTGGGCCTGCGCTCTGCTCGCTGACACGCCGGGCGGACTCGTCGCGATAGAGCGACTTCTGGAAGGATCGAGAAAGTACCGTGGCCTCGGTACCGTTGTCATAGATCACGCGCACGCGGCGATCGGCCCGTTCATACTGCGTCGTGAAGGCCTCGGTGGAGGCGGCAATGTAGGCAACTTGCCCCCCGACGATGAAGAAATTGCCGGGCTGGATTTCGGCCAGCGTAACCTCGGAATTGCCGAGCGGCCTGACGGTTCGGGTACCGGCGCTGAGGTCGGCCTGCACCGTCTCGAACAGCGGTTTGAAGGCAGGGAAGTCCGCGCATTTCTCGCGATTGGCGATTTCTTCCGCAGCTCTTTTCTCGGCGCGCGGGCTCACATGCCGCAGCGTGGTGATATCGTCTTCGGAGCCGGGCTCGATCCCCAATTCCGCCAGAAGTTCGGTGTCATCGAGCTCATTTGACGGCTTCGCGACGGGCTCAGTCCCGTCCAGAATACCTTCGACATCAATGTCGACAAGTAGTTCGCGCGCTTCGGGAAGCGCCCGTAGCCTTTCGAGGCGTACAGCGTAGAGCCGTTCGAAGATGTCCCGATCCTCGCCATGGCTAGGAAGTCGGCCATGCTCCTTTACGAAGCGCTGGACATCCTCGAATCCCGCGATGATCCTTTCCTGCACCGGCGTAAGTGCCTGAGTTTTACTGGGAGCAATGTCGACTCCGAGTTCGGCGAGGAGTTCGAGATCCGTCAGCTCAGCCATTGCTGGCCTCTTTGATTGCGTGGCGCTGGAGAAAAGCGATGCCTTCGGCCATCTTGCGCTCCCACGCATCCTGCGAAGTCAAAGATGGAAGGCGTCCGCGCTCCCGCTTGAACTCCAACGCGCGTTCGGCAAGCCTGCGCGCGTCCTCGTAGGTCAGCTTGTCCTTCTTCGCGTTTATGACTGCCTGGACCTGGAGCAGCAGCTTGGCATCCATGGATTTGGCAAGGACTGCGAGCGTCTCGGTGAAGGGATTGACCCGGTCGATGAGGTCGATGTCGAGGTCAGTCACGCTGAGCGCAAATTTGCGTACGCCATCAACAAATGCGGTATTTGCTCGTAGCTCTCCATCGCCGGAGACAACAGCCTTCACCTGCTGCGTCAGCCGCATCGCGGCCACTGCTTGCTGGCGAATGGCTTCCTGATCGTCATCGCTTAGCTCCGGGTATTTGTCGCGGATGATCTTGCCCATCCTGAGCTGGGTCAGCTCTTCAGGGACCACATCCGGATCGAACACACCGCGCTCGACGACTGTTTTGTCCTGCACAAAGCTCGCAATGATTTCGTTGAGATCCTCGCGGCAAATGCGCGTCGCCTCAGCGCTCGTAGGCAGTTTGAGGCCCTTGATCTCGAAGTGCATCTGGCCGTGCTCGTTGATCCCGCAATTGACCTCGCCCTCCTTGTATCCCTCTGGACCGTAGTCGAAGCCCGGCTTCGGGCCGGCATCCTTGGGCGTGAAGTCGAAACGCGGGGCGAGTACCTGCTCCATCAACAGGCTCGCTGCGATTGCCTTGAGGTAATCATTGATCGCATCGACCACGAGGGGGCTATCTGCTGCCGGCTCGGCAATCAGGTTCGTAAACCGCGCACGTGCTTTGCCTGGTGCGTCTCTGGTTGCTCGCCCGATGATCTGGATGATCTCGGTCAGGCTTGAGCGATAGCCCACCGTCAGCGCATGTTCGCACCAGATCCAGTCGAAGCCTTCCTTCGCCATACCAAGCGCAATGATGATGTCGACGAAGTCGCGGTCCTCGCGGGCTTTGGGAGACTTGAGCGCCGCTACGACTCGGTCCCTCTTTGTGGGGTCGTCGTCGACCAGGTCGGCGACCTTGATCACGTTGCCGGCCGCGGTCCTGATGAGGTGGAACCCTGTCTCGGGATCGACCCCTTGCCAGTCGCCGAGGTGGTTCATGATGTCCTCGGCTTCGCGATGCTTGTCCTTCAGGCTTTCGCGCGAATTGACCGATGGAATGTGGACGATGGTCTTCACCGTCGGATCGAGGAGCGCCGAGATCTTCTCGGTATATGGCCCGGTGTAAAAGCTGTAGCCGATGTCGAGCATCTTGAGGTGCTCGTAGCCATTGAGCTGCTGATAATACGTGTAGGTGACCGTCTCGAACTTGGCCTCGTCCTCAGGGGCGAGCACTGGAATAGCATCCCCCCGGAAGTAGCTGCCGGTCATCGCGACAACATGCGCCTTGTCGCGGCTGATCAGCTGCGCGAGTTGGGCGCCCAGCCGGTTTCCGGCATCGGCGGACACGTGGTGGAACTCGTCGATCGCAACCAGCCGGCCGTCGAATGCTTCGGGCCCGAGCTCGTCGAACGCGAAGCGGAACGTCGCATGGGTGCAGACCAGCACCTTATCCCCGCTGGCAAGAAACTCGCCTACGGCCTTGACCTTTGATTTTGCGACCTTCGGGTCATCGGCACCAGGCGCGTTGCACAGGTTCCATTGCGGGGCGACGTGCCAGTCGGTGAAGAAGCCGAACCTGCTCAACGGTTCGCTGCAGAAACTCGCGCCGATCGATCGTTCGGGGACGCAGATGATAGCTTGGTGAACGCCCTGGTTTGCCAGTTTGTCGAGCGCGATGAACATGAGCGCGCGCGACTTTCCAGAGGCGGGCGGCGACTTGATCAGCAGATACTGCTCGCCGCGCTTCTCATAGGCCTGCGCCTGCATCGGGCGCATTCCGAGCTCGTCTGACTTGGCCGAGGCTCCGGTGCAGGCTGTCGTGAAGGAGACGGCGGGTATGATCTTGTCGTTAGCGCTCATCTGAAAAGCTCGCTGTGTGTTCCTGCCCGCGTGAAGTAGATCGTACCGGCCTTACCTATTGCCTCATCGACAGTGTAGATCAGCAGAAAATCGCCGCCGATGTGACATTCGCGGTACCCCTGCCACTCGCCCTTGAGCGGATGGTCGAGCCATTCCGGACCGAGAGGGGCATCGTTCGCGACCAGAAGCAGCATCGCTTCCTTCAGTCGGTTCATGTCATATCGACCAGAACGCGAAAGGCGCTCCCAATCCTTGAGGAACGTTTTCGTGTACTCGATCTGGCGCGGGAGAGCCGCGCGCTTACTCGCGGCAGTCCTTTTCAATTGGCCGGTTTTTCGCTGGTGCGCAGCTTGTCACTCTCTGAATCGAGCGAAGCGAACATGTCTTCGGCGCTGTCAAAACGCGCCCGACCCTTTGCCTTGAGCTGCTCGACCTCCTCCATTGCCGCGCGGGTTTCCGCATTGGGAACCTTCAATTCCAGTGGGAAAGCCTGGTCGGTGACGATGCGATGAAAAAGAAGTCGCACGGCATCGGCGGTCGACAGTCCCATGGCCGCCAGCGCCTCGGTGGCGCGCTCCTTCAGGTCATTGTCCATCCTGACGTGGATCATCGAGCTATGGGCGCTCATGACATCTCCTGTATCTCAAATGAGATATACGCACGGTTCGCTCAAGGGTCAATTTGAACCGGTCGCGGATTTGCCACAATGCACGGGTTAGGAAACACCCCATTCGCGACCGCCCTTCAATTTGAAGGCACCCTCTACGGATTTGCTTCTATTGCGGAGCTGACCGATCTGTCCCTTTGGGAGAACGCGCAATTCAAAACGGCGGGGAGCCACCGCCCTGAAATGCAAAATCTTGTTATCATACGATGCTGGACCGCCATTCCCCGGAACAGGCAGCGTTAATTTGTCCATACCGTTATTGCTGAAAGTTAGCGAGTAATCGCCAAAAGCGCCACCGTCATAGGACAACTCAACTACTCCAACCGGACTGTCCTTCGGAAGATTTCTGGGCTCGAAACCAAAGAATACCCGACTCATTCGTTTCATCATCACCTGATTGCCAGGCAGAAACTTCCCGCGATTTTTTGTGACGTTTCCAGCGTCTATCCAGAAGTTTCGGCAAGCGCGCAATTTTTTCAGATCTTCCGCAGAAATTGCCTCTCTTGAGGGATCACTATTGGCCGTATCATCTTCAGTTGCGGGTGGATTTCGGAGATTTTCTGCGGCCTCGTAGAGATTTGTGTAGCGCGAGAGAAGAGCTCCATTCAATTGCGAGGAAGCGTTCCAAAAATGCTCAAACCACTCCCGGCTAGCGTTCACTGCCGCGATCGCTTGAGGGCTTGTGGCGGCATCTGAACGATCAACCCCAACGGCTAAGCCTGCCTCGACTCCCTTCGACAATCCTGACCGAGACAGGTTTCCTGACCCAGCGAGGCAGAACTCGACATCTTCTCCCCTCCTGAATAAAAAGGCCTTCGGGTGAAATGGGGTCTTTGGCATGCCCTTGTTTGCAAGAACTACTTCAGGGACGTGAATTCGAACGGAGGAATTCGGGAGCGCAAGCAGCGATTCCAAGGCCACCGGCTCAGTCCTGAGGTAGTCGAATGAGGTGAGCCACCGCTTCTGTCGAGCTTCGTCAGAAAGATTAAATGGATCATTCAACGCCTCTCGCAAATCAAACAAACCACTCGACGTGATATAGGCGGCTGCGACATCCATTGCCTCGAATTGGTCGCTTCCCGCAACCTGAGCTATGGCTTGTTTTGTAGTGGCGTGGGTCGGCTGGCCGATGGACAGAATGGTCATGCTGCTTCCTCTCTATCCTTCGGATCTGAGCTCATTGGTCGATAACGATTAAACATCAGTTCGAGGCGTTCTGTATCGTTTTTAAATCGCCGACCGATAAATGCCCGTTCAAACACGTCATCGTTTCGATCATGAGCTTGTCGCAGTGCAGGAAAAAGTTGGTCCATCTTCTCAGGATCATACATTTCACCGACGGTCGCTGGGTAATAGCGTTCGCGAGCAAGGAGTATCTCGTTCGCCGTCTCACTCAGGTCTGCTTTCTGCTTTTCGGTGAGCTTCGGAAGAGGGAAGGTATTCCACCCCAATGTGTTGGAATATCGGTAGTCAGTCTTTAGCTTTCCGCAAACAGCAGAAATCCAAACCAGATGCATTCTCGATGCGATAATTGATAAAGCCCAAATCGGAGCGTCGTATATTGCAAAGGCACTATCGGCGATGATTGAGTCCGCTCCAAGTAGCCCGACCGGGAGGTACTCCCTTCTTTCGGAGCTATGGCGTGGAACAATAATCGCTGAACGCTGGGCTTCCCCCTGAATCTGAACGAATCTGTACGATCGCCGCGCGAAGTCGCGAGTGGATGATGCTTTGCTGGCTTCCCGCATATCTTGAACGGCTGCAAGCCGACGACTTATCTCTCTGGATTGTGCTGCAAACGTTGAGGATTCGTCATCAATCCAAAGGCAATAGCGTACCTTTCCCTGGATGAAGTCCTCGGAGCCGACAAAGCGCCGAGTAAAGCTAGAGAAGATATCATCTTGGCCTTCAAGGCGGCGCTTTTCCGAGAGATCGAGGAGCAAATTTCCGCCATCCCTGGGCATGTTTCCAAACATCATCGGAGCACCGGGTAACAAGGAATGTCGACATCCTTCGATCACCAGGGTTGGGGCTGCAACCAAGTAAGGATTGATGTTATCGCACACTCGTTCATGGGTCTGCCCACTCTCGTCAACGTAGAAAAGTCTGCGCCTCTTACTGCAGTCCGATGAAAGGCCAACGATGACCACAATTACGCCTGCGTTATGGCTGGCAAGATTGCTCCACTTGAAAGAGGTGTGAGCGAAGGGAATTTGAGCGCCCGAAGCGAAGATGCTTGGCCAGAGAATTGGAACCTGCTGCCCTTGGCAGATCGAATTCGTCGTCACGAATGCAGAAACGGCAGTCGTGGCCTTTGCAAATTGCGTAGCTTTGAATAACCAACCCGCAACGTAATCCAGGGACCGCCAACCTTCTAACCTACCTGCAAAGATGTTCTCCAAATCTTCCTTTTGCTCTTTCGATTGCAGTTTGTTCCCGAGATATGGGGGGTTGCCACATATATAGGTCTCACCCCCCTCATTCTCGAAGTCAATTTGGGCTTGTTCAAGTGGTGAGTGGAAGAGGTCGTCCGCATAGTGTTTTACCCCCGTTCCAGTCGGCGGGCAGATACTCAACCAATCCAGTCTCAGTGCGTTGCCGCAGGTGATCCAGTTCTGGCTGTCGAGAGGCAGGAAGTCGGCAAGCGCCTCCTTTTGGCCACGATACAGCACGTCGCACTGGAACTCTGCGATGATCAGCGCGAGACGGGCAATCTCCGCGGGAAAATCGCGCAACTCGATGCCACGAAAATTGGTAAGCGGTATGTCGCTGTCCCGCTCGCTCTCGCCGCGCCGTTTGTTTATCTCGGCCTCGATTTCGCGCATTTGCTTGTAGGCGATGACCAGGAAATTTCCCGATCCGCAGGCCGGGTCGAAAACCCGGATCTTTGAAATGCGATTGCGCAGGTTGAGCAGCTTGCGGGCATTGTCGCCCGCTTCCTCCAACTGCTGACGGAGGTCGTCGAGGAACAGCGGATTGAGCACCTTCAGGATGTTCGGCACGCTGGTGTAGTGCATGCCCAGCGCGCCGCGCTCCTCGTCATCGGCAACGGCCTGGATCATGCTACCGAAGATATCGGGATTGATCTGTTTCCAGTTCAAACCACCAATATGCGCCAAAAGGATGCGAGCTCGCTGGTTGAATCGAGGGACCTCGATGTTCCCGGAAAACAAGGCTCCGTTCACATAGGGAAAGGCGTCGGCGTGGGGCGGAATATTTGCCGCCTTGCGGTGCCGATCATCCAACTTCCCCTCGTGCCGCGTAGGCGTATCCATAGCGCGGAAGATGTTGGAGATAATCTCGTGAGTGTTGGAGCCATCGCGCTCGCTGAAGCGCTCGACCGTGGAAGTGAAAAGGCCCTCGCCGTTGAAGATGTCAGTGTCTTCTGCAAAAAAACAGAAGATCAGCCGCGCCATGAAATGGTTCATGTCGGGCCGGCGCTCCGCCGTGGCCCAGTCGGGGTTCTCCTCTAGCAGCTCAACATAAAGATCATTCAGTTTCCTCGTTGCACGGATGTCAAAGCTGTTTTCTCTGATCTGCTTGACCGTGGTGATCCCTGCGAGCGGCAGGAATGAACCAAATCGATCAGGCAGTTCTGTGTAGCGGCAGGCTATAGACTCGCCATGTACGAGGTCTTCTGCCTGGATATCCTCGCCGTCCGTAGCGAGGATGAACTTTGCCTTCGCAGCGCTCGTTTTGGGGCTTTCGCGCACGGCCTTCAACGTCTCGTCGACGGTGCCGGGATCACATGTCGCGATATGAATGTTGTTCCGCTGAAGAACGCCGCCGGGAAGGTCCGATGCGTTGGTCGTCCCGGCACGCAGTTGCTTCAGTGTGTTCGCCTTGCGTCCGAACGCCTCCAGAAACGCGAAGGGAAACTCCGCCCGGTCAAATGGCTGGGCAGCTAGGTCAGAAATTGCCTTTTCGATTTCAATTGCATTCATCCATCGACATTTGGCCGGAAGCCGACCGATTCACAAGGTCGGCTGGACACACGCTGTTCGTGAAACGAGCTGCCTTGCTCCAGTAGCTGCAGGCGAGGCCTCGCGCTTGAAGCTGGTGCTTTGTGACCTTGGCTGACCAAACTGGCCGAAGACCGGCCCTAATGGAGCAGGTCACAGGTGCGTCTCTTTGTCGCCATTCGAACCCGTCGCCCTCACTGCTGAGATTTCTCCCCCAACCACTCCGCCGCCTTCGCAGCCGCACTGGCGGCGGTGAAGATCGCGCGGTTGTCGTCCTTGAGCACCTTGAGCCAGCTGGCGAGGTAGCAGGCATGGTCCGGACGCGGGGTGACCGATAGCCCCAAGTCACCGCACAGGAAGGCTGAGCCAAGCTCGGCGACCAGCTCTTCCATGGCATAGGCCTCGTCACCGAAGCGCTTGCCGAAAGTGCGCGCGAGACGGTGATCGGCTCCGGTCCAGTGCACCAGCTCGTGGAGCAGGATCGCATACCAGTTCTGCTCGGCGCTGGCGGTGGTGGTGGCAAAGAACCGCTCGCGATCGGGCATGGTGATCGTGTCGGTGGAAGGGGTGTAGTGGGCGCTGTCGCCTTGGATGCGGATGGCAGCCCCGGTGGCGGCGATGAAGGCCTCGACGTCAGGAACGGGATCGAAGGCTTCGGCTTCGGGCACCTCGGGCAAGGCGTAGCCCTCGACCTGCGCGATGTTGAACACATGCGAGCCCTGCGCGAAGATCCGACCTGCGCCCTCGCGCGCCTTGTCTTCGCTGCCCTCGGCCTTGTCCAGCACCTTGTAGAACACGATCGGCGAGGCCTTCTCGCCCTTGCGGACCTGCGCGCCGAGCGTTTGCCACTGGCGATAGGTGGCCCAGAGACCGTGGCCAAAGTCCTGCGCCTCGGCGCTGGCCCAGAGGGCGAGGACATTGACGCCGCGATAGGCCTTGCGGGTGACCGCATTGACGGGCCGCGTGAGCGGGGCGCTGCTGCGGTGCCAGGGGAGGGTGTAGTCGCCGGTGCCGCGCTCCAGCGCGGCGATGATCTGATTGGTGATGGTGTCGTAGATGCTGGCGGTTGCGGTGCGGGCCATGGTGGTAATCCTTCGTCCTGTCGTTGGGAACGCGGATGAAGGGACGGGCCGGATGGCCGGGCGGGTCAGCGGTACGCGGAACAGCCAACACGGGAGGGCGCCAGCCCGAATGGAGCGGGCAGGCTGTTGATCCCGCCCGGCACGGCCTGTCACTCAGGGAGCAGTTCATTCCAACAGCAGGGCGAAGGATGCCATGGCCCTGCATTCGCGCGTCACACGATCAGCCTAGACCAGCCCCGAGAGACTTGGCTTTGGACGCTTCCGGCGCACTTACCTCCATGGCAGTCTGCTTCTCGCCCGCGCGCTCATGGATGGCGCTAATCAGCCGCGCCTTGTCGTCAGTGACCACAATGGCCTCGGACTTCGCGCGCGAGAGCGCGACATAGAGCATCTTCTGATCGACCAAATGGGCAGAGCGACTGTCGGCGTGGATCAGGACCCGCTCGGCGGTCTGGCCTTGGGCAGCGTGGGCGGTCTGGACATAGGCATGGCGCAGATGAGCGTCGCGGGGGTCTGTAAGATCAAGCCGCTGCTCGCGGCCATTGGCCAGCGCGATGGTCGCCTGCTGGCGCTCAGGGTCGATGCCGGTGATGGTGCCGCGCAATCCGTTGATGCGTCCCTCCTCGCGGTCGTTGCGGGTGAACTGCACCCGGTCGCCCGCCTGCAACTCCATGGCCTTCGGCTCGAACACTTCGACCTTGCCCGCGCCCCACTGGCGTAGCCGCCAGTCGACGGCTGACCCGTCGGCGGACTTGAGCGATATCGCCGCCTTGTCCGGATCGATGCGCTCGACCCTGTAGGCCGCGCCGCGCGTGACGCCCTTGTTGGCATAGTCGCGGGCGAAGCGGACGACATCACCGATGGCATAGCTTTCGGCCTGCCGCATTTCAGCACGTGTCAGGCCCTTTGCTTCGAGAGCTTCGAACCGAACCGCCGCCAATGAGAGCTCGCCTCGCTGCGCCAGCTGCTGCCGGATCATGGCGGTCAGAGTGTCGCGCCCTTCGCGGGAGGGTTCGATCACAAGGGTCCGCGTACGCTCGGCGGGGCTCAAGGCAACATAGCGCTGTGCCATCGTCCCGAGGCGCCCATCGCGGTCCGCGCCTTCGATCACGTCACCACCCCCGCGCTCCAGTGCGGCGAGCGCCTTACCGGCATGGCCCTCGATTGACGCCATGACAGCTTCGCGGGTCTCGGCATTGGTCTGCCGCACAACGCTGGCGAGCTTGGCTGTGGCCATGCCGGCCTGCTGCAGCTGGGCAAAGGCCGCGCCCGCGCCGATCGATCCGAGCTGCCTGACGTCGCCTACAAGCAGGAGCCGCGCACCGGCCTTGTCTGCACGGGCCATAAGTGCGGCCATGTCGCGCGCGGACAGCATCGAGGCTTCATCGACGATCCAGACCGCGCCCTTGCCGAGCCCCTTGGCCTCGGGCGACACGAGATGCCGAGCGACCGTATCGCCGCGCAGACCAAGCGCGTCCCCCAGAACGGTGGCTGCCGATGCGGTCGGGGCGAGCGCTGTCACCGTGAGCCCACTCTTCGCCGCCTCGCGGGCATAGGTCGCCAGCACGGTGGTGGTCTTGGCGGTCCCGGCATAGCCCTGCACTGCCGCCACTCGGTCGTGGGATGTCAGCAGAGAAGCGGTCGCGCGCTTCTGGTCATCGGTCCAGGCAAACCCCGTGCGAGCGGATTGCCGCGCGGCGCGCTCAACCGCCCGTGCCGCTGCAAGCGGCGAAGCCAGCGGCCCAGTAACGCCGCGCCCTGCGGCCTCCAGGCGCAGCATGGTCTGCTCGGTCGCGATGGCTTCCGGTGTGGTGAACCCCGCAAACTCCGCCCCGCGCCGGTCGAGATAGGCGCGCGGCACCAGCGCGCCGCGATTGCCATCCTCGGTAATGGCAGCGCTGATGGCGCTGTGGCTGAGCCTGCCAAAGGCATAGTCGCCCGCCTCACGCGCCAGTGTACTGGCTGGGAACACCGCCTGCCGCTCTGACAGCTTCGCGGCAGCCCAGGCGACAGCGCGCGCTGCGAGCATCTCAGGGCTCGCTGCAAGTTCGCCTGCCTTTGCCCGCTCTTCGGCCTCGGCGATGACGCGCGCCTGCGCCTCCTCGCCGAAGCCCTTCGCCTCTGCCGTCGCACGCCATTCTGTCCGTATGGTCTTGTGATCCGCATGGCTCTTGGCCTCGCGAGTATCGAGCGCAGCGATCTGTTTCTCCGCGGCGCTCGCTTCCTGCCGGCTCGTACCCCGCTCGGCAAGCCGCGCATCGATGGCTGCGGTACGCTGGCTAAGCGCCTCGATTACCTTGTCGGGCACGCCCGCGATCTCGAACATCGCGTCTTTGCCCACCTCGATCCGGTACCCCAGCTGGGTCGCACCATGCGCCAGCTCCTGCCGGTAGATCGCGCCGATCTCCTTCTGCAGCTGATAGAAGGCGCGCGGCTCGAGGCTGCGCCAGCTGCCATCCTTGTCCTGTGTCGCGTTGAGGATCACCGCATGGGTGTGAAGCTGCGGGTCTTGCGCCCGGCTCGTGGCATGACGGAAGGTGGCAATGGCCAGATTGCCGGTCTCCTCGCGCCGCACGTCGCCGCCCTCGCGCACCCGGGTTGCCGCCATATGCTGCTCGACATGGCCAAGCGCGGCTTTGACCGCTGCCGCATGCGCAGCGATCAGCCGCTTGTCGCCGGCAACCTCGGCCATGATCGAGACTGACTTGGGCGCGGAGAAGGTGATATCCCAGCCCGGCCGATGCTCGACCTGCCCATCACGGGTAGTACCGAGCTGCTGCCCGGCAACGCGGCCTTCGAGCAGCTCTGCAAACTCCACGCGGTCTACTTCGCCAGACAAGCCCAGCGCAGCGGCGGCCTCTCCAAACCACTCCGAGGGCGCAAACCCGCCCTCGGCATAGTAGTCGTCAGCCTCGTAATAGCTTGCCGCCTGACCGGCGCTGGTCAGGGCTGAGACCGATGCCACCATCACACCGGTCCCGCCTCTGGTCCTGCCTTGGCGCCTGATTCGGGTTCAGAGGCAGAAGGGACGGCAATCGCGCTGACCCGGCTCCACAGGG
>FUFK010039646.1_pt1 | contig 28713 bp, 25 predicted proteins | sample 1021851 | NCBI WGS metagenome assembly FUFK01 (sample SAMEA51879418, study PRJEB19060) | metagenome
GTCGCTCAATTTGAAAATCTCTCATCAACGTTTCGTTTAAGGAATTAACTTTATTTTCCACATAATCAGCTGTAATTGAATCCGTAACTTTCGAAATAGGAATGTGTTCAGTCAATAAAGCTACCCTAAGATCATTTGAAACCATCATCATGGTTGAGCTACCATTAATTTGACTATCTATGTAGTCTGTATGACCCATAAACTTAAATTCATTAGAGTGAATGGCTTCTTTATTAATAGGTGGTGTTACCAAAACATCAATTTTACCATCTTTCAAGTCTTTAACCCCATTTCTTATGGATTCAAAAGCGGCAGCACCCATGTCTTTGTTTAGACTTCCAAACGATATTTCAGGNGGGNTTTTAAAACTGTCAACTACATTNATATTNNCTTCTTTAGATTGTNCNGCTGAANTTANTNTGTTAAATGAAAGCTCAAAACCCAAATGNTTCAGAGTATAATTTAAGTTTTTTACAGGTCCGTATATGACTGGCGTACAAAGAGATAGCAGCTCAGTATTTTTTAAAGAATTTAAAAGAATTTCAGGTCCAATTCCATTCATATCGCCTGTTGTAAACCCTACTTTAATCTTGTTTTTTGGATCTTTCAATTTGATTTTAGCTATATCCTTAATATTTCTGTAAATTTATCAAATTAAACAGACATAATGTTTACTGGAATAATAGAAAGTTTAGGAAAAATTACTGACCTTAAGGTTGATCGAGGAAACATTGATTTTACAATCGAAAGTGATATATCGAAGGAGCTGAAAGTTGATCAAAGTGTTTCCCATAATGGGGTTTGTTTAACGGTAACTGAGACAAATAACAATACCCATACTGTTACNGCAGTTAAAGAGACATTAGACAAGTCCTCTCTGACAAACTTTTCGGTCAANGATCTTNTAAATCTTGAGCGCGCAATGAAGCTTGGCGAAAGACTCGATGGTCATCTTGTTCAAGGGCATGTAGATGGTGTTGCAAAATGTCTTGGTGTTTCAGTTAACGATGGAAGCTGGATATATAAATTTGAATTTGATATTTCCAATGAAATGCTTTTAATCGAAAAGGGGTCAATTTGTATTAATGGAGTTAGTCTAACAGTTTTTGACATTGCAGAAAACACTTTCAAGGTTACGATTATACCTTATACATATGANAACACCTCGTTTAAAACCCTAAAAGAAGGTGATATTGTAAACATTGAATTTGATATGATTGGCAAGTATCTTGCAAGATTTAATAAATAATGATTAAAATAATANATAATGAAAAATGTTTTAAAAATAATTGGAGTATTAGTTTTGGCTTTTATTGGCTATGTTGCGTACATGNTATTAAATCCTGTAAGCCCAAAAGAAACTGTAAGCTACAGTTCTGAAATTTCTNATNTTGAGGTGGTTTACAGTCGTCCTTATAAAAAAGATAGATTAATTTTTGGATCGGAGGAAGATGGCGCATTGGTTCCTTTTGGAAAATATTGGAGAACTGGGGCTAACGCTGCTACCACGTTCGAAACCTCAAACGGAATCTCTTTTAACGGTCAAAAACTTGAGCCTGGAAAATACAGGCTTTACACTGTTCCAGGAAAAGATGAATGGAAGGTTGTTCTAAATTCTGAGGGAGATAAGTTTTTTGCTATATCTGAGCCTGACTATTCAAAAGACGTACTTACAACTAGTGTTAAGCCTGAAATAAAANCTAAAAACATTGTAGAACAGTTTACAATCCGTTTTGCAAAAAATGAAAAAGGCGCTGAAATGAATTTAGTTTGGGATACCACTGTTTTAACAATACCTATTAGCTAGTTTTTTTATGTTTAGTTTAAAAAATCTTTTAAAAGCCCTATCATTCATTCTGGTTATAACTCTCTCTGTTTATTTTGCAATTGACACAATTCAAAATAAACAAAACATAATGAGCTTTGAAGATTATGACCCTCCTTCATCGCTTGTTGTAGAAGGTAGAGAAATTAAAAAAGCTAAATATCCGTTTGTTGATGTTCATAGTCATCAGTGGAGAATGCCAACAATGGACCTTAATGAGTTTGTCGCTGAAATGGATGAGATAAACATGAAATTTAGCATAAATTTAAGCGGGTCTGGTTTTGGGCCTCAAGCAGCAAAAGACCTGTATTTTGATGAATCAATAAAAAATATTGAAGAGAATCAACCTGGTAGAATTGGCTTATTTGTAAATGTTGATTTCAACTCTGTTGATGTTGAAAATCATGTTGAAAATCAGGTAAATATTATCAGAGATGCTGTTTTTAAGGGGGCTATAGGTTTAAAGGTGTACAAATCTCTTGGGTTGACTAATAAAGACTCGAAAGGCGAAAGAGTTCGGGTCGATGATGAGAGGCTTGCACCAATTTGGGATGTCTGTGGAGAGCTAAACATTCCTGTGTTAATTCACTCCGCAGATCCATTTCAATTTTGGCTACCAAAGGATAATCAAAACGAAAGGTGGTTTGAGTTAAAGGAAAAACCAAACAGATATTATGGTGATTCCGACTTTATCCCCCCCTTTGAAGATATAATTAGGGAACAGCATACAGTTTTTGAAAAACACAAAAATACCACTTTTATAAATGCACATTTGGGGTGGATGGGCAATGATCTAAAAAAACTTGGTGAACATCTCGACAAATACCCAAATGTGATGACAGAATTTGGCGCTGTTATTGCTGAACTCGGCAGACAGCCAAAAACAGCAAGAAAGTTTTTTATTGATTACCAAGACAGAATCATGTTTGGAAAAGACTCCTATAATAAGGAGGAGTTTTACACTTATTTCAGAATCTTAGAATCAGACGATGAATACTTTAATTATTTTAGAAAAAGACATGCTTTTTGGAAAATGTATGGCTTAAACCTTCCTGATGAAGTTTTGAGGAAAATATATTATGAAAATGCTCTTCAGCTTTTCCCTTCAATTCCTAAAGATCTATTCAGATAAATGAAGAACTGGTTGCTATGTTTTGTACTTTTATTTTATTTAAATAACCGTTCCCAAAATATTGCTGGAGTGGAGAATTTTCTTCTAGCTTCACAACAAGACCAGGAAATATTAGTTCAAGAGTATTTTAACCCTCTATTTAACGCATTGCAAATTTCTATGGGAGAAGGCTGGGTTAAATCTGCGAAAACCCATAAAAAACTTGGTTTTGATTTTACTTTCTCCCTATCAGCTATTAATGTTCCTGAGGGCGATTTAAGTTTTAGTAATCAAATATTTAATAATTTATCTTCAACTTCAACTCATAGCCCTACAATTTTTGGATCAAACTCAAATGGAACTTATTTAGTTGAGTTTTATCCTCCTGATTCTGACTACTCAATGTCAACTTCCTTTGAGATTCCAAATGGAAACAATGATTTACTTTCTAGTGGGAGGCTTATATTGCCTAATCTTCAATTTTCGGTTGGTATACCTTTTAAAACTGAATTAATTGTGAGGTATATGCCAGAGACAACAAATAAGGGTGCAAAATTTAAATCCATAGGGCTGGGAATAAAACATAGTATATCTCAGTATTTCAAAGCTTCAAAGGTAACTCCTTTTAACCTTTCTGTATTGGCTAATAATTCAAGATTAGAAGGGGGNTATAANTTTGGNGTNAATTCTCAAATTCCNGGTGAAAANCAATCTGTTGATTTAAGAGTTAGCAATTATGGTTTTGGTCTTTTGGGTTCTGTGGATCTAAAAATTGTGAGTGTTTATGCCTCAATAATGCAGGTGTATAGCAAAAGTTCATTAAACATAAAAGGGTCATACGAGTTAAATTATGAAACATCCTCTGAAGAAATTGGAGCAATCGCCTTTCAAGTTGAAGACCCAATATCAATTGAAAATAATTTAAATTTTCTAAGAAAAAATATTGGCATAGCTTTTAATTTTGCTTTTTATAANCTTTTTNTNGACTACAGCTTGCAAGAATACAATTCAATTAATTTGGGNGTGTCCTTNGGTGTNAGGTAGNNTTTTACAAAATTTTCGTATTTTAGCAGGCCGTCCTGTATTGTAGCAGGATAAAGTGGACACTATTTAAAAATTATTTTATGAAAAACTTGAAGCTATTATTAGTTTCTTTAGCAATCCTTTTCTCTTATAACTTCACTATGGGGCAAGGTTCTAAAGATTCGAACAAAGAGAAAAGTGCTGTGAAATCTGCACTAAATGCATTTAAATTTAGAAGTATTGGACCTGCTTTCATGTCTGGAAGAATCGCAGATATTGCAATTGACCCAATGAATGAAAATGTTTGGTATGTTGCTGTCGGTTCCGGTGGTGTATGGAAAACTGAAAATGCAGGAACAACATGGAGTCCTATTGCTGACAACATGCCTTTTTACTCTACTGGGTGTATCACCATTGACCCTCACAACAATGCGTCAATATGGCTAGGAACCGGAGAAAATGTTGGTGGGAGACATGTTGGTATTGGACATGGAGTTTATCACAGTAAAGACGGTGGTAAGTCATGGAAAGATATGGGATTAAAGAAGTCTGAGCACATTTCAAAAATAATAGTTCACCCTGAAGACCCTAATACTGTTTGGGTTGCTTCACAAGGGCCNTTGTGGAGTCCAGGCGGTGAAAGAGGTTTATATAAAACAACTGACGGAGGTAAAACCTGGAAGAACACTTTAGATATTAATGAGTGGACAGGTGTTACAGACCTAGTGATTGATCCAACAAACCCTGATGTACTATACGCTGCAAGCTGGCAAAAACACAGAAATGTTGCTGCTCTTATTGGCGGTGGTCCAGGAACTTCACTTTATAAAAGTGTTGACGGTGGAAACAATTGGTCAAAAATAGATAAAGGACTGCCTAAGTCAAATAAAGGAAAAATAGGATTAGCTATTTCTCCTATGCAACCAAATGTATTATATGCTGCTGTTGAGCTAGATAAAAGAGCTGGTGCGGTATATAGATCTGATAATAGCGGTGGAAGCTGGAAAAAAATGTCTGATACCGTTTCTGGTGGTACGGGCCCGCACTACTATCAAGAACTTGTAGCTTCGCCTCATGTATTTGACAAAATTTATTTAATGAATGTTAGAGTTTTAGTTTCTGAAGATGGTGGTAAAAATTTCTACACAATGACTGAAAGAAAAAAGCATTCTGACAATCACTCTTTAACTTTCAAAGCAAACGACCCTAATTATATGTTAATAGGTACCGATGGTGGTATCTACGAATCTTTTGATGACTCTGCAAGCTGGAAGTTTGTTGGAAACCTTCCTCTTACTCAATTTTACAAGTTAGCGGTTGATGATGCTGAGCCTTTTTATAATGTTTATGGGGGTACTCAAGATAATAATACGCAAGGGGGTCCTTCAAGGACTTTTGAATACAGTGGAATTTCAAATGCTCACTGGTATGTAGTTTTAGGTGGTGATGGTCACCAGCCAGCAACAGAGCCTGGAAATCCAAACATTATATATGCTCAATCTCAGCAAGGATATATCAACAGAATTGATATGACAAACAGAGAAGCTGTGAGTATTAGGCCTCAAGAAGGAATTGATGAGCCTTATGAAAGGTTTAACTGGGATTCGCCAATTTTAGTTAGTTATCATGACCCTAAAAGATTATACTTTGGAACTCAAAGAGTTTGGAGGTCTGAAAACAGAGGAGATAGCTGGACAGCTGTTTCTGGAGACTTAACTAAAGATGAAGAAAGACTATCATTACCAATTATGGGGAGAGTTCAAAGTTTTGATAACGCTTGGGATGTATATGCTATGTCAACGTATAATACAATCACATCGCTTTCTGAATCTAGAATTGATGAAAACATTCTTTACGCAGGAACTGATGATGGAATTATACAATATACAAAAGACGGCGGTCAAAATTGGACTAAAATGACTGTTGATAAATTGCCAGAAACTCCTTCAAGTGCCTTTGTAAATGATATCAAAGCTGATCTTCATAACACTGAAACAGCTTATGTGCTTTTAGACAATCATAAGTTTGGAGATTACAAGCCATATGTTTTCAAAACAACTAACGGAGGCAAAAAATGGGTTTCAATTACAAACGGGTTGCCTGATGGAACTCTTGTTTGGAGAATTGTTCAAGACCATGTTAATCCAAACTTGTTGTTTTTAGGAACTGAATATGGAGTTTATATAAGTTTAAATCAAGGAGATAATTGGCACAAATTTTCCAATGGACTGCCTACAATTCCTGTAAGAGATTTAGCAATTCAGAAAAGAGAGAATGATTTAGTGCTTGCTACTTTTGGTAGAAGTTTTTATGTTCTTGACGACTATAGTCCGCTTAGGGATATGACTGAAGAAAACCTTTCAAATGAAGGTGTAATTTTTGAGCCTAGAAAAGCTTTACAATACAACCAAGTGTTTGGAGGTACAAGCAGTGACGGAGGACAAACATATTACGCAAGCAATCCTCAATATGGAGCAAATATTACTTACTATGTAAAAGACGCTCCTGAATCTATGAAATCTAAAAGAAAAAAATCTGAAAGAGCTAAAAAAGATGCTGATATTCCTTTCCCAGGCTGGGATGCATTAGACAAGGAAAATGCAGAGCAAAAAAACCAGGTTATTCTTGTTGTAAAAAACAAGGCAGGTGAAATTGTTTCTAAAATTTCTGGGCCACTAAGAAAAGGGGTTTCAAGAGTTAACTGGAATCTTACAAGCTCTATTCCAACAACTGTTAAAGCTTCATCAAGAAGTTCAAGAGGTTGGAGAGGTTCTGGAGGAGGAATAACAACTCAAGTGGATCCAGGGAAATATGATTTATTTCTAAAGAAAAGAGTTAATGGTGTAGTAAGTGATCTTGCTGGTCCTGTTGAATTAGAGGTTGAAAAGATTAGGTCTGGAACCTTGTCTAACCCAATGGCAGACAAGCATGATAAGTACTATGCTGATTTAGCTGAATTTTCTACTGTTGTCACATCATATCAGCATAAGTTTGAAAAAGCAAATGCTAGAGTAAAAACATATCAAAGAATGCTAATGCAAATCACAACCAACATTCCTGAAGCTAGCAGTTCTCTTTATGAGTTAACTGAGACCATGAATATGCTTGAGAAAAAAGTTGGAGGAAGTAAAGCAAAGGCAGAGATTGGTGAAAAAGACTTCTTAACCATTAGTGATAGGTTGTCAACCGCAAGAGGTGGTTGGTATCCCAACTCATATGGTCCAACTCAGCTGCACATGCAAAGCTTTGATAGTGCAAAAGAAATGTTCAAGAGGGTAAAACCTGAAATGGACGCCTACTTTGAAAATGTAGAAAAAGTAGGAAAGATCTTGGAGGAGGCCGGTGCTCCAATTGTGCTGGACTAAATCAAGTTTTTAGTTAATAAAAAACCCCCATCCTTAAAAGGTGGGGGTTTTGTTTTTAATTAAGGGGTTTTTATCTGTTTGGACCTGCTAAGTTAAAAACGCCGTTTTCCATGTGTCCTATATGAAGATAAATTTGATCTGAATGTTGTCCTTGTATATTGCCCCAAAATGTTCTTCTAGCTTCAGCATTTCCAGCTGAACCTGATTCAACATGTTTGGCAAATTCCACTAGGCTTTCATATGATTGGTATACTTCAATGTCAAGTCCAGCACCTTTGAAGTGTGAAGAAACTCCTCCACCCATAATTGGGCCTTCTGCAACACCAGGTCTTATTTGCCAATCCATATAAGCGTTTGCAGCTTCAGCTATATTTTCAGCATTATACTGGCCTGCAACAAAAACAAAAGGCTTATCCCAATCTACATTCTCTTTTGTGACATGAAAATTTTCCATATCGAGAACTCTCATTTCGTCCCAATGTCCATCATAGTGAGACCACCATTCTTGAAATTTTTCAGCCATTTTAGCTCTTTCTTCTTCTGGAAGTTTTGCTACATTTTGTTGAAAAGCGGCAAGCGGATTATCGTTCACACAGTCCTCTGCAGAATCATATACTTCGTATATAACAATAGCAGCACCAGAGCCATACCAGTGTCTATAAACCCAGTGGCCCTTGCTTGTTCTTTGGTCCCCATTCATCGTTTCCAACATTTCTTTATGGAGCTCGACGAATCGACCAATTTTAGTTGCGGGCATATCAAGATATGTAACCTCAACTATTGATTGTGCACTTGTCGCGAATGTAACCAGCGCGGCAAGCATAAATAATAAATTTTTCATGTTAAATAAATTAAGTTAGTCATTGATTTTAATTACAAATGATAATATATCAATATTTTGTTAATTGATGTTAACTTATTGTAAATTAGTTGGTCGAAACAGATTTTAATTTTGATTTTTATGAAAAAGCATATTATTTTTTTGATCACTACCTTGGTTACAAGCAATATTTTCTTTTCTCAAAATGATATTGAGTCAAGTTATGATTATGTAAAAGCTTTTGAAACGGCTTTTTACTCAACTCCTTCAACGGAAACAAGGTCCGCAAGCGGAAAACCTGGTAACAAATATTGGCAAAATAGAGCTGATTACATTATTGATGTAGAGCTAGATACTCTTTCAGATATTGTTATGGGTAAAGAAATAATAAAATATACCAATAACAGCCCTGATGAAATGGATTTTTTATGGCTGCAAATGGACCAAAATCTTTTCATGGATGACTCAAGAGGAAATGCTATTATTCCTCTAAGGGGCAGTAGAAATGGTTCAAAAGGGCAAAAACTTGATGGTGGGTTTAAGATCTCAGCTGTTCAAATTATTTCTGGGAAAGGCAGGGACAGGTCAATTATTGATGCAGAATATGAGGTTTATGATACGCGCATGAAAGTAAATCTTCCAAAGCCTTTAAAATCTAATGGAGGGGAGCTGTCTCTAAAAATTGATTTTTCGTTTTTATCCCCAGATTATGGTTCAGACAGAATGGGTATCCTTAGAACTGACAACGGAAAAGTTTACACTGTCGCCCAGTGGTATCCTCGAATGTGCGTTTATGATGATTTAAATGGCTGGAACACTCTCCCTTATACAGGTCAAGGTGAATTCTATTTAGAATACGGAGACTTTAATGTAAACATAACCGTGCCAGCGGATCATCTTGTTGTGTGTTCTGGAGAGCTTTTAAACCCTCTTGAGACCTACACTTTAGATCAGCTTGACAGGTGGGCCAAAGCTGAAGCAAGTGATGAAACCATAATGATTAGAACCCCTGAAGAAATAAACGACCCTGGCTCAAGACCAATTGGTAGAGAAATGATTACATGGAGGTTTAGAATAGATAATGCTAGAGATGTTGCCTGGGCATCATCTTCAGCGTTTATTTTAGATGCAGCAAGAATTAATCTGCCTAGCGGGAAAAACTCAATGGCAATTTCAGCTTATCCAATTGAGAGCTATGGAAATAATGCATGGGAGAGATCAACAGAATACACCAAATTTTCTGTTGAGCATTACTCAGAAAAATGGTTTGAATATCCATATGCAACCGCTATTAATGTAGCTGGCAATGTTAAAGGGATGGAATATCCTGGGGTGTCTTTTTGCTATTACGCATCTAAAGGTGAGAGTTTATGGGGTGTAACTGACCATGAATTTGGACACAACTGGTTCCCGATGATTGTTGGGTCAAATGAGAGGTTATACGGATGGATGGACGAAGGGTTCAACTCTTTTGTTAACGATATAAGCACAATGGAGTTTAATAATGGCGAATATTATCCTGGTAAGCCAAACCAACATATGATGGTTTTTAGTTATGGTTTCTATTCAGACAAAGTTGAGCCAACCATTACGGCTCCAGACAACCTTATTGAAGACAATATGGGTTTACAATATAGAAAAACAGCAATGGTCTTGTGGTTGTTAAGAGATAATGTGCTTGGTGCGAAGAGATTTGATGATGCCTTCAAAGAATATGTGCATCGTTGGGCCTATAAACACCCTGCTCCAAATGACTTTTTTAGAACAATTGAAGATGTGTCAGGAGAAGATTTAGGTTGGTTTTGGAGAAGCTGGATTTTAAATAATTGGAGTCTTGACCAAGCGATTACCAATGTACAATATGTGCTTGGGAACCCTGCTAAAGGGGCGTATATAACTGTTAAGAATATGAGAGAAATCCCGATGCCACTAACGCTAGAAATTACAACCGTAAGCGGAGAAAAAATTAGAAAAACACTTCCTGTGGAGATTTGGAAAAACAACACTGACTGGAAATTTTTAGTGGAGACAACAGAGGCTTTTGAAAAAGTTGTAGTTGACCCAGATTTTGAGTATCCCGATGTTAATGCCAAAAACAACTACTGGTATGCTCCTGAATAACTATATTGATAAAAAATAAATTATAGTTGGTATAAAAACCAGCGAAGATACCAAGGCCACCCAATTAGGGTGGTTTTCTTTTGAATGCCAAAAAGCTAAAAGGATTAAGGGGATTTGAAATGGCATTCTAATTAAAGCGTCCATTTTTGAAATTCCTAAAAGGTTTTGAGGGATCTCTGAAATATAAAGATATATGTTTGCGGGAAATACAGATACTAGTAAAAATATCAGCAAGTATGCCCCCACTTTTCTTGTTTTTGGTGCAAGAATTGCTGCTCCACCAACAACTTCAATCAAGCCTGTGAAATATACCAGAAATAATTTAGNGGGTAGTTGAGGCGGTANAATATCTAAAAAATATTGTGGATCTGTGAAGTGTCTAATTCCAATAAAAATATACATAATACTCATTACGTAAATCGTTAATAGCTTGTATTTTTTTATAAAATTCATTGATTAAATTTAGTCATTCTAAACAAAAAGCCCCTCTTTTCGAAGGGCTTTATATGGTGGTCCCACCTGGGCTCGAACCAGGGACCAAATGATTATGAGTCATCTACTCTAACCAACTGAGCTATAGGACCAAATAGTGTGCAATATTAATGAATGTTTTGTTAATGACAAAACATCTTAAATTTCTTCACAGAGCTCAACAAGAACTCCGTTAGTTGTTTTTGGGTGTAAGAAGACAATCATCTTATTATCTGCTCCTTTTTTCGGGGTAGTTGAAATAAACTCAAAACCCAAACCTTTAAGCCTTTCAACTTCATTTTTTATGCTGTCTACATGAAGTGCTAAATGATGTATGCCTTCTCTGCGTTTTTCGATGAACTTAGAAATAGGCGACTCTTCTGACGTCGCNTGAAGTAATTCTACTTTTTGNTCTGCTACTTTAAAAAAAGAAGTGGTAACTCCTTCTGACTTAACCTCCTCGGTTTTGTATGGTTTCTCGCCTAAGAGTTTTTCAAATAGTTCTTCAGATTTTTTAAGGTCTTTAACTGCAATTCCTATATGCTCAATTTTCTTAATCACAATACAAATTTAGTTTAATTTTATATTTGTTTAATTAAACGCCTTAAATGTTCTAATTTTATCAAATGGAAACAACTAGACAAAAAAAGGTTTCGAAACTGCTTCAAAAGGATGTTGCTGAAATTTTACAAACCAAAGTTAAAAAAGAAGGGAATTACGGAATTCTCTTATCTGTGACTAAGGTTTCTGTAACAGTAGATTTTTCGGTAGCAAAAATTTTCTTAAGCGTCTTTCCTTCTGAGATGTCCAAACAAATCTTGGATGAAGTGGTGAAAATGTCGTCTAGAATAAGGCATGAGGTTGCTCAAAAAGCAAAAAAACAACTTAGAAAAGTGCCTGAGCTATTATTTTTTCTTGATGATTCGCTAGACTATATTGAAAAGATTGAAGATTCTTTAAAAGGCCTTGACAACCCCTTAAGAAAATAGTTTTTGAGTATTTCCAAACACATATCGCTAAGGTACTTTTTCACAAAAAGTAAGAACACTGCAATTAACTATATGTCAATTCTCGCAATTGTTGGTGTAATTGTGAGTTCTGCTGCAATGTTTGTAGTGTTGTCTGGTTTTAGCGGCTTAAAAGATTACAGCCTTGAATTTATTTCCTTTGTTTCACCTGAGCTAAAAATTACCTCTGCAAAAGGAAAGTCTTTTGAATTTACTGAAAATATAAGATCTTTTTTAGATGACGAAAATATTTCATATGGTCTATCATATGAAGACAAAACTCTCTTTTCAATGAATGAAAATACCCGGATTGTAACTCTTCGTGGTGTTGACAAAGGATTTCCTAAAAGAAGTATTGACTCAATGCTTTATCAAGGGCGTTGGTTTAATTTAGAAAGCAATGAGGTAGTTGTTGGTTTGGGCGCCGCGTATGATCTTGGTGTTAGCACTTTTGATGCGGTAAACCCAATTAAGCTTTATGCTCCAAGGGCCGGCAAGGGTCAGATATTTTCGGAAAGGGATATTTTAAAGTCGACAAATGTTATGGCTTCTGGAATTTTTACCCTTAACGAGGAATTAAATAATAGTCTAGTTTTTGCAGATATTGATCTCGTTAAAAATCTTTTTGATGTAGATCCAAAAAATGTTGGTTCAATTGACATTTATCAAAATAATATTTCTGCTGAAAAAGTCGCTTCTTTTTTTGGGCCTCAGTTTCTGGTTGAGAGCAGGGTGCAGCAAAACAGAACTATATATAAGATGCTTAACACTGAACAGTTGGCAATTTATTTAATCTTTTCATTAATAGTGGTTGTGGCCTTGTTTAATATGTTTGGAGCTTTGATGATGATGGTTATAGAAAAAAAAGACAATCTTCACACACTTCTAGTTTTGGGTTTAACAAAAAAAGAGGTGAGTAAAATTTTCTTTTATCAAGGCGGTTTAATCTCTGTAATTGGCTGTATTATTGGTCTTGTGATTGGGGTTTTACTAATTTTTTTACAGCAAACTTTTTCTTTATTTATGATTACCCCCTCCTTGGCCTATCCAGTTATGTTCGAGTTTGAAAACTTTTTAACAGTCCTGTTTACGGTATGTATTTTAGGTGGTGTTGCCTCAACCGTTGTTTCTTTTTACGTTAAAAAGAATATTGAGCAAATTTCTCAGAAATAGAATCAAGAATCTCATATACTTCGTTGGAAGTCTCGGTTGTCACAAGTTTTTGTCTGTATGGTTTAAAATTCTCGATTCCCTTAAAATAATTTGAATAATGTCTTCTTGTTTCATAAACACCCAGTTTTTCACCCTTCCATGCAACAGACATTTCTAAATGACGTTTTGCAACTGCAGCCCTTTCTTTAATAGACACAGGTTCTTTGTGTAAGCCTGTTTCAAAGTAGTGTTTAACCTCGTTAAAAAACCATGGGTTTCCTATTGAGGCTCGCCCTATCATTGCTCCGTCTAAACCGAGCTCGTCTCTAACAAACATTGCTCTTTCAGGTGTATTTATGTCGCCATTTGCAAAGACTGGAATATGCATCCTGGGGTTGTTTTTTACTTTTTCTATGTAACTCCAGTCTGCATCTCCTTTATACATTTGAGCTCTTGTTCTTCCGTGTATTGCAATAGCTTTACAACCAACATCCTGTAGTCTTTCTGCGACTTCAACAATTTTTATCGAGTCATGGTCCCAGCCCAATCTTGTCTTTACTGTTACTGGCAGGTTTGTTCTTTCAACAATTGCTTTTGTAAGGCTTTCCATTAGGCATAGATCTTTCAAAATTCCAGCACCAGCTCCTTTAGAAACTACTTTCTTTACAGGACAACCATAGTTAATGTCGATTATATCAGGGTTAGATTTTTCAACTATATCAACCGCCTGAAGCATTGAGTCTAAATTTGCACCAAAAATTTGTATCCCCACAGGNCTTTCTTTTTCGTATATGTCAAGCTTTATGACGCTTTTTGCTGCATCTCTTATCAGTCCTTCTGATGAAATAAACTCAGTGTAAACCACATCAGCTCCATTCTCTTTACAGAGGGCTCTGAAGGGTGGGTCGCTTACATCTTCCATTGGGGCAAGCAACAAAGGGAAGTCCCCTAATTCAATGTCTCCTATTTTTACCAAGTCGAACTGTTTGTTTGTGCAAAGATAACCAAGTCTTTTATATAGTCCTTTAACGATAATTTTTACTTACTTTTGTTCTCTCGAGATAGCCGATGAAAAACATTAGAAATTTTTGCATTATTGCCCACATTGATCATGGTAAAAGTACTCTTGCTGATAGGCTTTTAGAATTTACAGGTTCTATTACAGATCGTGAAAAACAAGATCAGCTTTTAGACGACATGGATCTTGAGAGAGAAAGAGGAATTACAATAAAGTCCCATGCAATCCAAATGTATTACAGNCATAATGGTGAGGATTTTGTNCTAAATCTTATTGATACTCCAGGGCATGTTGATTTTTCATATGAAGTTTCGAGNTCAATTGCTGCTTGCGAGGGCGCANTNCTTGTNGTAGATGCTGCGCAGAGCATACAGGCTCAAACAATTTCTAACCTATATCTTGCTCTTGAAAATGACCTTGAAATAATTCCTGTATTAAACAAAGTAGATTTACCAAGTGCTAACCCGCAAGAGGTAACAGACGATATAGTTGACCTGCTTGGCTGCAATGCTGAAGAAGTTATACCTGCTAGTGCAAAAACAGGTCTTGGAATTGAAAATATTCTTGAAGCTATTATCGATCGTGTGCCTTGTCCAAGTGGAGATGTCTCAAAACCATTACAAGCTTTAATTTTTGATTCTGTATATAATCCTTTTAGAGGAATTGAAACCTACTTTAGGGTTATTGATGGTTCAATTAAAAAGAATCAAAAAATAAAATTTTTGGCCACCAACAAGGCTTATGGTGCTGATGAAGTAGGAACGCTTAATTTAAAGCAAAGCCCAAAACAAGAAATATTTGCCGGAGATGTTGGNTATTTGATCACAGGCATTAAGGAGGCTAAAGAAGTTAAAGTCGGCGACACAATAACAGATTTTGAAAANCCAACNGANGANGCAATTTCTGGTTTNGAAGATGTAAAACCAATGGTTTTNGCNGGAATTTACCCTGTTGATACTGAGGACTATGAGGAGCTTCGNGGGGCAATGGAAAAGCTACANTTAAACGATGCCTCACTTGTCTTTATTCCAGAAAGCTCTGCTGCCCTTGGGTTTGGTTTCAGGTGNGGGTTNCTTGGGATGCTTCATATGGAAATTGTNCAAGAAAGGCTTGAAAGAGAGTTTGGAATGACTGTAATTACCACTGTTCCAAACGTTTCTTATCATGCTTATTCCAAAAAACAGCCAGACAATATTATACTTGTGAATAACCCTTCAGATTTGCCAGACCCGTCTTTTTTAGATAGGGTTGAAGAGCCTTTTATTAAAGCCTCAATTATTACAAAATCTGATTTTATTGGTAATGTTATGTCTTTGTGTATAGAAAAAAGAGGGGTGATTAAAAGCCAAACTTATTTGACAACAACCAGGGTTGAATTAATTTTTGACATGCCTTTGGCAGAAATAGTTTTTGANTTTTATGANCGGCTAAAGACTGTTTCTAAAGGATATGCTTCTTTTGATTATTCACCTATAGGGCTNCAACAGTCTAAACTTGTGAGAGTTGATATACTTCTAAACGGAAAACCTATTGACGCTTTATCGGCTCTTATTCATACCGATAATGCATATAGNATGGGTAAAAAAATCTGTGAGAAGCTTAAAGANTTGATNCCTAGGCANCAATTTGATGTTCCTATTCAGGCTGCTATTGGAACNAAAATTATCGCTAGAGAAACCATCAAGGCTGTAAGGAAAGATGTAACTGCAAAGTGTTATGGTGGAGATATTACTAGGAAAAGAAAGCTTCTAGAAAATCAGAAAAAAGGGAAAAAGAGAATGCGTCAAGTCGGAAGTGTTGAAATTCCCCAAGAGGCGTTCATGGCTGTTTTAAAGCTTAATGATTAGTTTGCTAATCTTTTANTGTAATTCTTAAAACTGAGCAGGCTGCTCTCTCTGTAAATTTGTCTTTTCCTCCTCCAAACAAGACCTTAATCCAGTTGTCTTTTTCTGGGGTTCCAAGGATCAATAAGTCATAGCTTGCTGAAATTTCAGCAATAGTGTCAACCGGTTTGCTGCTTTTCACCACTTCTACGTTTGCCGAAACTTTTGATTGTTTCAGCTTTTCTTCTGATCTGTGTTTTATAGTTTCTGTGGTTCTGCTGTTTTCTGGCACCACATGCAATAGGGTTAGTGTTGCTCCGTAATGCTTACAGATATTATTTGCTATACCTATGAAGTTTTTATCCTTTCTTCCTGGTCTTAGTGCAAGTACAACTTTGCCTATATACCTGGCNCCGTTGTCTTTAAAGAGGGCTAGATTTGAATTAATATTTGCAAGCAACCAACCAATCGGATTGCTGATNAATATTCCCGAATTTGGTCTTGCTCCCCACCCCATGACCAACCACTCACAGCTTTCCTGNGANCTAAGNTTGTTTATGGTTTGNGANAGNTCNTATGTAACAACTGCTTCAAANCCNACATTNAGNTCTTTTGAGTCTGAGAGCCGTTTTATTCTTCTTTTTAGAGAAGTTGACTCGGGGGAATCTTCCATGAAGACCGACGAGTCTGTTTGGTTTGGTACTTCCGTTATGTCAAAAGCTTGAACCTCATTTGTGCTTTTTAGAGCTGCTGCCATTTCAACCAATGTTTCTGGTGAGGTTTCCTCTCCGAGTANAGGCACAACAACTTCAGCTTTAGTTGTAATTGCATCTTCTGTATTATCTGTCTCTTCAGAATATTCTCTAATTTTTGAGGCATCTTTTCTAAAAAAAGAAAGAATTCCATAGCTTGAAGCAACCCCGCTTCTATCGGATTTACTTCCGTAAACTAAAAATATTAGGAATCCTAAAACTACAACTCCAATTACAGAAACTACAGGCATCACCCCTAAATAAGCCAACAACACAATCCCGCTTAAGATTCCAAAAATCTGTACATAAGGATACATTGGGGATTTAAAGGTTGGTTTATACCACTGAGCGTTTGTTTCTCTTAAAACAATGACCGTAAGTTCGTTGAATATAAACATTAAGACTTTAAATGCACTTGCTAGTTTTGCAATCTTTACTACATCTAAGAAAATAATTGCTAATGCAATAAGAGTTGATGTTGTAAGAATCGCCGAGACAGGTGTCATAAATTTTGAGTTGATCCCTGCTAAGTAGCTTGGAAGTAATCCGTCTTTGGACATAGCAAAGGGGAATCTAGAAGAGGCTAAGACGCCAGAGTTTGCCATTGATAAAAGTGTTAGCGCTCCTACTACTCCTGCAATTAAACCAAAAGTGTCTCCGCCAATTGTTTGAAATAGTGTGTGTATAGGTTTTATGTCGGTTGCTAAAATAGACGCTTCAACGTTACCAACTAACGCTAGTGCAACTAAGCAATATATTGTGGTTATTAGAAACAATGAAATTATCATTGTTAGTGGAAGGTTTTTAGACGGGTTAGTTATTTCNCCTGCTATGGCTGCAATTTTTGTTACACCTGCATATGAAATATATAGAAATGCAACCCCTGCAATAAANCCGTTGGTTCCATCAGAAAAAACTGGCTCAGTTAGCTTTGTGTCAAAAGAAGTTAGACCAAGAGCAATTATTACAATCAATGAAATAATACTCGTTGAGACTATAAATAATTGTGTTTTCTCAACCTTTTTTAGGCCAAACACGTTTAATAAAAAGATAAGCAAAAGCGCCAGAAGAGCGATGGCTTTGGTATAAGCTTCGTCAATGTTTACAACAACATACAGATAAGCGCTCAGCCCAACAAGAGAAAACGCACTTTTTAAAAGCAGTGAAAGCCACAATCCTATTCCTGCAATGGTTCCAAACAAGGGNCCGAAAGCTCTCTCGATATACACATACGTTCCACCTGATTTAGGCATTGCTGTGCCTAGCTCTGACTTTGANAGGACTGCAGGAAGAATACATAGAGCCGCTACAAGAAAGGCTAACCATACTGATGACCCAGTAATTCCAACAGCCAATCCTGGCAAAACAAATATCCCGCTTAACATTCCTCCAATACTAACTGCAATAGCTCCTGGCAGCGATAATGTTCTCTCTAATTTCTTCAAAATATTGTTTTATATTTAATAAAAATAGTAAATAATAATTTCACTTGAATTTGCATCCAATTATTGCGGGAAACTTTATGCTTGATGGAGGAGCTATGTTTGGTGTAGTTCCAAAATCTATTTGGCAAAAAACCAACCCTGCAGACAATAACAATATGGTAAAAATTGCTGCGCGCTGCCTTCTNGTTGAAGAGGGAGATAGGCTNACCCTNATTGATGCTGGAATGGGNAACAAACAAAGTGAAAANTTTTTTAGTTATTACCATCGTTGGGGTGAAGAAACCTTAGAGTCTTCNATTAGAAAATGTGGNTTTAGTNCNGATGATGTAACAGATGTTTTCTTGACACATTTACATTTTGATCATTGTGGTGGNGGTGTTNTTANGGTTGGGGAGGGCTCTTACCAAACAACTTTTAAAAATGCCAAGTATTGGAGCAATAAGGCTCATTGGGAGTGGGCTACCAGCCCCAATAAAAGAGAAGTTGCTTCTTTTTTAAAGGAAAATTTTGTGCCTGTAGAGGAGTCAGGACAATTNAACTTTTTAAAAAAAGATGAAAACAATTATTTAACTCATTGCGATTTAGGCTTTGATGTGTTATTTGTTGATGGTCATACTGAAAAACAAATGATACCTATAATTAATTTCAAAGGTCAAAAAATTGCTTTTGCAGCAGACCTTATACCTACGGCTGGGCATGTCCCTCTTCCTTATATTCCAGGCTATGATATTAGGCCTTTAACTTCATTAAAGGAAAAGGAATCTTTCTTGAATTTCTGTAACGATAATAATGTACTTTTGTTTTTTGAGCACGATGCTTTTGAGGAGCTTGGTTTGGTCCATCAGACGGAGCGTGGTATTAGATTAAAGAGCACTTTAAAACTTTTAGATTTATGAAAAACACAATCTATTTTTTATTTATTTTTTTCTTTAGTTTGGGGGTTTCCCAAGAAAATAAATGGCGTTGGCAACAAAAAGTAGACTATACTATGGTGATTGATGTTGATGTTGAAAATCACACCTATAAAGGAACTCAAAACCTGGTCTATACTAATAATTCTCCAGACGACTTGGATAGAGTTTTTTATCATTTATATTTTAATGCTTTTAAGCCTGGCACAGATCTGGAACAAAACTCAAGATACTCCGCTGACGATTCAAGAACTATGTCAAGAAACATTNTAATGTTAGANGAGAAAGACTGGGGGGATGTTCAAATAAAATGGATGCTTCAGGACGGTGTTCCTGTCAAGTTCAAAGTTGAAGAAACAATTTTAGAGGTTGCGCTAGCNAGCCCGATTAAAGCTGGAGAGAGTACAGTGCTTGAAATGGAGTTTTTTATTCAAACACCTGCAATGATAAGAAGGTCTGGAAAAAACAGCGAAGACAATGTTGCTTTTTCAATGTCTCAGTGGTATCCTAAGCTTTGTCAGTACGATGATGAGGGGTGGCATGCGAATCCATATATAGGAAGAGAGTTTTACGGAATCTGGGGTGATTTTGATGTTACTATTAATATAAATAAAGACTATGTTGTTGCTGCTTCTGGATATTTGCAAAACCCTGAATTAATTGGTCATGGATATGCTCCATTAAAAGAAGGTGTGGTTCACGGTGATAAAATTTCTTGGCACTTTATAGCTCCTGATGTGCATGATTTTAGTTGGGCTGCTGACCCTGATTTTGTTCACGATTTTCGCGATATAGAAAATGGTCCTAGGATGCATTTCTTTTATAAAAGGGACTCAGAATATGTTGATTTATGGAAAGATTTTCAGCCTAATGCGGCAAAATTTCTAAGCTTTTTTAGTGAAAAAATTGGCAAGTATCCATACGCTCAATATTCTGTGATTATGGCCGGAGACGGTGGAATGGAATATGCTATGTGTACATTTATTGATGGTGTTGGTCATCCGACAATGAGAAGTTTATATTCTGTAACTTCTCACGAAATTGCTCACACTTGGTTTCAATTTTTAATGGCTACCAATGAGTCTAAGCACTCTTGGATGGATGAGGGTTTTACGAGCTACATTGATGATGTTGCTATGAACGTTATATTAAACGAAGGAAAAGCTCTTCCTAATGCAAATGCATATAAGGACTATTTTAGGTGGGTCGCAACAGGGCTTGAAGAACCAATGACAACACATGCTGATAGGTTTAAATTCAACACAGGTTACGGTATGAGTGCTTATGATAAAGGCTCTATCTTTTTATCTCAGTTACAATATATAATTGGGAAAGAAAACTTTGATAATACTTTAAAAAAATATTTTAATGATTGGTCTTTTAGACACCCTAAACCCAATGATTTTATACGTTCTGCCGAAAAGGTTTCAGGTCTGGAATTAGATTGGTATTTACTTGATTGGGCGCAATCCACAATGACTATAGATTATTCTATTAACTCTGTTTATGGTGTAGATAATAAGACTAAAATTGTTTTAAAAAGAATCGGTCAGATGGGAATGCCTATCGACGTAAGAATTGTTTTAGAATCTGGGGATTATTTAGATTATAATATTCCTATGACTAAAATGCGGGGATCTAAACCATTAAACAACTCTACACTTTTAGATTCCTGGAGCTGGGCAAAACCTTATTATGAGTTTTGGATAAACATAGATTCTAAAGATGTTTCTAAAATATTAATAGATCCAAAAAATGAGATGGCCGACATTGACAGAATTAATAATTCTTTAGACTTATAGCGTGCGTCCTTTTCCTTTAAATAAAAGTAATTCTTTAAAAAGCACTTCTGAAATTGATTTAGTTTTTAAAGATGGTTCTAAGCTTTCCTCAAAATTAATTTCTCTTTACTATGTTAAGTCTGATAAAGAAAATAGTTTGCGGATTGCTTTTTCTGTTGGTAAAAAAACTCACGCACTTGCTACAACTAGAAATAAACTGAAGAGATTAATGAAAGAGGCTTTAAGAGTAAATGGTCATGAAATCTTAAGCCAAAATTTACCTTATAATCTTGTTTTTATTTACTTTTCTTCAAAGGAAGAGTCTTTTAAATCTATTGAAGAATCTATGAAATCGCTACTTTTGTCTTTTAAAAATAAAAAGTTGTCTTGAATAAAATAATTGTTCTTTTTGCTTTCCTTTTAAGTTTTGGTCTACAAGCTCAGTTTAATGTTGAACATTCCGTATACTTTGATACTGATGTATATAATTTAACCAAAACAGAAAAAACGAGATTACAAAAGTTTCTTAGCTCTTTAACAAAAGATGAAGTGCAAAAAATAGAAATTTATGGATTTTGTGATGATAGAGGTAGTAACAACTANAACCTTGAATTATCTCAAAATCGTGCNGATGCAATAAAAACAATTTTTGGGGAAGCTTCGTTTTTTCCAGAAAAAATTGTTACTGTTGACGGCCGCGGTGAACTTCTTTTAAATATTGTAGACGAGACAGATGCTTCTGTAATTAGAGCTTTAAATAGAAGAGTTGATATTGTAATTAGTTATCCAGAAGTTGAAAAAGAAACTGAGGTAATTAAAAAAGAAGAAAATAAAATTTTACTTGATAATGTTCTATTTATCACTGGTTATAGCTATTTAACTATGGGTTCTAAAAGAGTTTTAAATAATGTTGCTGAAACGTTAAAAAAAGAATCCTTTTCTTTTGTAATTCAAGGTCATGTTTGCTGTACTGAAGGCGAATCAGACGCTGTAGATCGAAAGACTAATAAAAAAAATTTATCTATAGCAAGAGCAAAATTTGTTTATGATTTTCTACTGGAAAAAGGTATTTCAAAAGAAAGAATGTCGTATGAAGGTCTAGCTCATAAGTTTCCTCTGGGAGGAAGTGAGGATAAAGATCGGCGTGTTGAAATACTAATTTTATCCGATTAGTCTTTCCCTTGCTTTATCACATTATAAAATTTAGCATATACTGCATTTTGATATGGTGCCAACCAAATAAAACCAATTCCTAAAGTAAGAATACAAACGATTGCTAATAATAATATTATTAGCATGATTTTAAAAAGTTTCCACTTATTTCCTTCCATCATTTTTTTGCTTTTTACAAGAGCGTTGTAGGGATCAATCTTATTGTCCTCCGCTATTATATATAATACTTGAGAAAACATAAGAGTCGCAATAACTCCTGGGATAAAGAACAGTAAAAATCCTATAAGTATTATTACAATCATCATAAAATAAGCTAATACTGAATTAAGCCAGACATCCTTAAAAGGATTAAAAATAGTTTTTATTTCCAGCTTATTACCACTATGAATATTAAGAAAAAATAGAGCTAATCCAACTCCTATGGGCGGTGTTACAAATAAAGATAAAAGGTTTCCTCCCCAATCTTCATTAATTAAATATCCCCCGAGAATAGTAATCATAATAGTAATTACTCCAGCTATTAAGCATGCTGCTATTGAAATACCCCATTTTCCTTTTAAGGATTCCTGAGCTTCTTTCATTATTTGATTATTTTCCATGTTTATTTATTTATTAGTTAATTTATTTCTTTAATCATTCTTTGGTGAGGAATACCATCTTCTAAATAGTCTTCTCCAATTTTATAAAAACCTAAGTCTTTATAAAATTTATCTAAATATTTTTGAGCCGATAATTCTATTTTTTCTCCTTTAAGGTTTTTCTTTATATACTCAATTGAATGAATCATAATTTTTTTTCCAAGCTCTTTTCCTCTATTTTTTTTTGATACCACCACCCTTCCAATAGAGGGGTTTTTATAATAATCACCTGATTTAAAAATTCTTGTATAGGCTACTATTTCGTCTTTTTCCTTTTGAAAGATGTGAATAGAAATCTGATCTTTATTATCTAAATCTTGATAAACACAGTCTTGCTCAACTACAAAAACCTCAGATCTTAATCTCAAAATTTGATAAAGTTCCTGATTGTTAAGTTCATAAAATGTTTTTGCAACTATCATTTAAATTTTATTAACTCTTCTTTCGTGTCTACCTCCTTCAAATTTAGTATCAATAAATGATCTGACTATTTGTAAAGCATCTTCTTTTGAAATAAATCTTGCAGGAATACATACAACATTTGCATTATTGTGCTGTTTTGCAAGCTTTGCTATTTCTTCACTCCAACATAATGCAGCTCTTACTTTTTTGTATTTGTTGGCTGTCATTGCTACTCCATTTCCACTTCCACAAATCAATACTCCCAAGTCGCTTTTTCTATTATCAATATCTAGTGAAACAGGGTGAGCGAAGTCTGGATAATCAACACTATTTGTATCATCAGTACCATGATTAACTATGTTATATTTTTCTTCTAAGTTTTTAATTATATAATTCTTATAATCAACTCCTGCATGATCATTACCTATTGATATATTCATAACTTGTTAGTTCTTTGTTTATAATGTTTAATAAAATAGTCTTAATTGTATTTATTTNCTATTTCATTATTANTTTTCATATTTAATTTAATACTTATTAAAATAGATTAGCTCTTTTTCAATAATTATTAATTATTTTTTTTTCAATATTTATTTATTTTTTTTGANTTTTTAATAATGTTAATATAATATTTAAGTAATTGATAAATAATTATTTATGTNTAAATATTGTGTTTATTTTATATTAATACATTATTAATAATTATAAAAACAAATTATAATTATAAAGTTATTNTATAAACTAACAAGCTATTATATAACTAAAAATTTATTTAAAAAATTTATTTATAATATTATTATGTGTTTATAAGTAAAAAGCTAATTGATATTAAATAATACTAATAGCCTTACTTTTGTAGTTATGAGAAAAAAATATAAAAAAACAAGCAGTAGTAAANACTACAATGGTNTATATAGATTTCTCAAATAAAAAAGATCCTATTATCGTGTGTGATAAAATAAATCACACTATAAAACTAAAATCTCCTATAATTAATTATTTACACGATGATTTTGTTGAATTTGAAATATTAAGTAGAAAAAGAAAAGGATTTTATTTAGCTAATATTATAAGTTTAATTAAGCGTGATAAAAAAGAGTATGTTGGAATTATTCAAATAAATAAAAACTTTGCTTTTGCATTACTAGATGATAGAAAAGTACACACTGATATTTTTATTCCTAGTACTAATATAAATAAGGCAGAAAATGGAGATAAAGTACTTGTTAAAATATTAGATTGGAAAAAACAGGACCTTTCTCCAATTGGAAATATTGAAAAAGTTTTAGGAAAGCCAGGTGATCATGAAACGGAAATTGATTCTATATTAACGCAACATAATGTTAATATATCTTTCCCAAACGAAGTTATAGAGTTNACAAAAAATATAAGCGAGTCAATATCAGCTGAGGAAATAAAGAAAAGAAGAGATTTTAGAGACATCTTAACTTTTACTATTGATCCTGTAGATGCTAAAGATTTTGACGATGCTCTTTCATTTAAAAAAATAGATAAAGAAACTTTTGAAATAGGGATTCATATAGCAGACGTTTCACATTATGTAAAACCTGGAACTTTACTTGACAAGGAAGCTTATAACAGAGCAACTTCAATTTATTTAGTAGACAGAGTAATNCCAATGTTACCAGAAAAATTATCTAATAAAGTTTGTTCATTGAGACCAAATGAAGAAAAATTAACTTTTTCGGTTTCTGTCAAAATTGATAAGAAAGGAAACATAATAGAGCACTGGTTCGGAAGAACGATAATTAACAGTAATTATAGATTTTCATATCAAGAAGCTCAGGAAATTATAGATACAAAACAAAATATAATAAGCGAAAAAAATTCTTTAACTAGTAAAGAATATAAAGTTGATGATCAAGTAGTGGACGCTGTTTTGATAATGGATAAAATAGCNAAAGAGGTAAGAAAAAAAAGAGAGTTAAAAGGATCTATAAATTTTAACAAAAAAGAGGTTTATTTTAAGTTAGATGAAAATAAAAANCCAACAGGCNTTCTATTAAAAGAATCAAAAGATGCAAANAAATTAATTGAAGAGTTTATGTTAATAGCAAATAAAAAAGTTGCTGAACTCTTCACAGAAATAAAAAAACAAAAGTATATATATAGAGTTCATGATTTACCTGATAATGAAAAGTTAAAATCATTAAAACACATTGTTAAAAGCTTTGGATATACTCTAGATTTAACAAGTTCAAAGGGAATATCAAAATCTTTAAATCAGCTACTTAATAATATTCGTGGAAAAGAAGAACAGAATTTAATTGAGTCTTTGGCTTTAAGAAGTATGAGTAAGGCAGAGTACTCAACTAATAATATTGGACATTACGGATTAGCTTTTGTAAACTATACACATTTTACTTCTCCAATTAGAAGATATCCCGATATACTTGTACACAGATTATTACAAGATATTCTTGAAAAAAAATATGGAAGACTAGATAAAAACCTACAAAAAAAAGCGGTCCATTGCTCTGAACAAGAAAACATTGCTGTTAAAGCAGAGAGAGAGTCAATAAAATTTATGCAGATAAAATTTATGCAAAATAAAATTGGAGAAACATTTAATGGAATTATTTCAGGAGTTTCAGATTGGGGAATATATGTTGAACTAGAAGACAGTAAATGTGAAGGAATGGTTTATGTCAAAGACATAAAAGATGATAAATATTATTATAATAGTGAAGAAGCGTCACTGATAGGAAAGAAAAATAAAAATAAATACCAGCTTGGGGANCGTATTGCTGTTGAAGTAAAAAAAGCAGATTTAGTNAAAAAACATTTAGATTTTACAATTATTTAATAATTTTAAGATATGAAACATATAGTTATAATTTTTTTGCTTGGAACATTTACATTTTTAGGACAGTCTAAGATTGATAGAGATTTAGGAGATTTCTCAAGAGTCGCGGTTTATGACGGAATAAACTTAGAGCTTGTTAAGTCCGATAAAAACAAAGTAGAAATTACAGGTAAAAACACAAACTTCGTTGTTGTAAAAAATAAAAACGGAGATTTAAAAATTAGATTAAACCTGGAAAGAAGATTTTCTGGAGACAAAACAAAAGTTACCTTGTTTTATAAAACCCTCTATAATATAATATCGCATGAAGGATCTAATGTCTTCTCAAAAGATACAATTAAGCAGGCAGATTTAAATTTAAAAGCTAACACGGGATCAACCGTGAATGTTATTGTTGCCCTAAATACTTTAAANACAACTTCAGCAACTGGGTCTACAGTAAATCTTTCAGGCAACGCTGAATANCATGATTGTTCTACTTCAACGGGTGCTGAAATAGANGCAGAAAAACTAACAACTACCGAAACTTATGCCACGTCTACAACAGGAGGATTGATTGAGGTGTCAGCTACAAAAGAACTTGAAGCAAACAGCAAGTTAGGCGGGGTGATAAACGTACATGAAAAAACAGATAAAATAGTTGAGAGTATTTCTTTGGGGGGTGTTGTGAATTATATTTATAACGAATAGTGGACTTCAGCATATTAACACCGATCACAGTAGGATTTTTTACTGCATTTATAATGGGTCCTGTTTTTTGGGTTTTATTAGAAACAAGTATTACAAAAGGATTTAAAGCAGCAGTAGCATTTGACCTGGGGGTNATGTTTGCAGACGTGTGTTTTATAGGAGTTTGTTATTTAGGAAGTTTTCAACTTTTAGAGGATGATCAAAACAAGCAAGGGCTTTTTGTTTTAGGCGGAACAATATTGCTCTTATATGGTCTTTTTTCGTGGATTAACAGAAATAAAAAAAGTNAAGGATCANCCAGAAATTCAGGAATCCAAAGAAAATTATTTCGGACTAGCAGCAAAAGGGTTTGCTATAAACATTCTAAATGTTGGAGTATTCATTTTTTGGGGAGGAGTTACCATTGTCTCATCGCCAGCAAGCGGCAAATCATTTACAAGCTTTGTTTTGTTTTTTTCAATAGTACTTTTTTCATACTTTATTACTGACCTGTTAAAAATTTCAGTTGCAAATAGATTTAAATCTCTTTTAACAGGAAAAGGAATAGTAATTGTGAATTCTATAGTTTCTTTAATACTTATAGTTTCTGGGGTAGTTTTAATTTTAAAAGGAACATAATGGTATAGTAATAGAGCGTGTTAGAAATTTTATTATATTTAATCGCTAACTAACACCTTATTATTAAATGAAAAAAAGATATTTAATACTTTCATTGCTGGTTTTTGTTGATATGGTAGCTCAACAACACCCATTACAAAAAGAACAACAAAGACTTATAGACTCCGAAATCACTGCATCAAACGCTTTTAAAGTTGTACAAGATGGAGAGGTTTTATATGAAAACATACAAAACTCTGGAAAGTTAGGCGATAAAGAAATTAACGAAAAAACCATTTTTCCTATTTGGTCAATGTCAAAGCCTATAACTACAGTTGCAATGATGGTTTTATATGACCAAGGAGGGTTCAATTTAGAGGACAACTTATCAATGTACTTGCCAGAATTTGAAAACATGATGTGTAAAAACGGAGATACTGTCGAACCATGTAAGAAACAAAATTAAGATAATTGACCTTTTAACTCACAGAGCAGGATTCGGCTATTATACGGATGTTTACGGAGAAAACAGTTTTGCAGGACCCCCTTCGCCCTTAAACAAATACATGAACACATATGTTTACAGAGACTTAAATGAGTTTTCTTTAGCTGTTTCCAAACAAGCACTTGAGTTTGAGCCTGGCAAACACTATTTCTATGGCCTCAATCAGGACATACTAGGGAGGGTTATAGAGGTAATCACAGGCAAAAGTTTTTACGAATACTTGGTTGAGAATCTTTTTACGCCTCTTGAAATGAACGAAACAAAATTCCACCTAACAATTGAAGAAAGAGAAAGGTTTCAGCCACTCTTTATAAACAGAATTGCAAACTCACCAATGAACCCTAGCAATAATAGTTTAAAAGGGTTCACAAACCAGCTTGACCAGCTATCATATTCTATCGACAATAAAGCTTATATGGGGTCTGGAGGCTTGGTTTCAACTATGTCAGACTATTCCAACTTCTGCCAAATGTTAGTTGATAGAGGAAGCTTTAAAGGAAAACAAATTATTTCTGAAAAAAGTTTTGATCTTATGTTACAAAAGCACACAGAACCATATCCAAACGAAGACGAACCCTATTTATTTCCCGACATGCCAGGACATTATTTCGCATTTAATTTTTCTGTTTTAGAAAATGAAGAGGTTGATTTAACAGGAGCCCCGGCAGGTGTTTATGGCTGGTCAGGATATCATAACACACATTTTTGGATAGATCCTCAAAACAAATTATATGGACTGTTTATGTCAAGGTCAAGGGAATTTGATTTTGGAATTCCTATGGGATTAAAAACAGTCTTCTATCAAACTTTTAACAAATAAATATATATACTATGAAACACACACTTATTACTTTAATAGCCTTTACATTTATGTTTTCTTGTTATCAAGGACCAACAGTAGAGTTTGATGATGAAAAATCTCAAGCTGTTGCAGCAATTTTTGATGCTTATATGGCTAACGACATGCAGGGTATTGCAGATGTCTACGCAGAGGACGCTTATGTGTTTTCTAATAGCACAGACTCTATTCCAATTGCAGAAAACTTAGCACTGGTAGCTTCACACCACGAAATGTTTGACAACATTAAATGTGTTTTTGGAGATGAAGGAAGGTCAGCCTGGATTGAAACAACCACATACAAGGAACAAGGCCTGACTATGACCAGAGCATGGTTTATATGGACTGGTGTTGGAAAAGCAAGCGGCGTTGCTGTAGAAGTTCCAACACAAATTTCTTACATGTGGGGAGATGACAA
>FUFK010042658.1_pt1 | contig 28693 bp, 27 predicted proteins | sample 1021851 | NCBI WGS metagenome assembly FUFK01 (sample SAMEA51879418, study PRJEB19060) | metagenome
TATAGGTTTGTATATGACGAGTTATATTTTTTTATGACACATCAATGACGAGATGATATATCAATGACAGATATAAATGACGAGATGATATATCTTGACACATCAATGACATATCAATGACATATCAATGACATCTATGACGTAATTACTTCACGGACGATTCACGGACGATTCACGTATCCTTTCACGTATCCTTTCACATATCCTTTCACACACACCCCACACTTTTATTGATTTTATACGAGCTGCGCTCGTGAGTTGTTTTTTTATACNTTGACGCCTTTTGGACGAGAAAAATATTTGATTTTTTTTCAAAAAAATGAAAAAAGACCACGATGACAACCTACAAATTTGAAGACATCCAAAAACTACTCAACGATAAAAAGATGTCCAACAAACTATTTGACTTCACCGATTTGACGCTTACCGACGACGATAAGGCGGAGTTCAATATCCTACCGGACATCACTCAATGTGTTGTGGATTCCAAGTTGGGAACCTATCGTGGTTACCCAGAGCAGTGTAAGTATATGGATAGTATTCTTGATGATATTATGGATGGTGATGAGTTGTATAGATACGAGGACTACATAAATGGTCACTATGATGAAGAATGCTGCTGGGATTGGGGGATGTTTGAAGATGATAGTGAAGGATGGGCAGCTCGTTATCAAGAATGGGGAGAAGCCCAAGACCAACTATACAAAACAGGGGATTATAAGGAAAAACTTATGAAGGAGATTAGGTATAGACGCATACAAAATGCGGCAAATGTTATTGGTGAAGCGTGGTTGAGAGCGAAATGGTCGCCAAGAACTAAAATCGGTAGAAAACATATAAATGACTTGTATGATGACAATGAATTGGAATAAATTATTTAGATTTGGATTTAGGTTTAGATGGTGGTTTATTTTTTTTGACTAAATGTTTTTTGTCTATCTTATGTGCCTTGGTTGAGGGATTCACCGCGGCATACACACGTGCATAAGCCCACTGATCAGCGCTTTTTACAGATGGTCTCACTGATTGTGGGTTGGTTTTGAATGCACCTACACCTTTGTTAAAAATTGTTTGAAGTCCTGACTTTTTATATCCTGATAGTCTGGATATGTCAGCAAGTGAGTTGGATTTGTCTTTTGGTTGTCCGTGTTTCTTGTTAAATTTCTGCTTATTTGTCTCTACCATTTTATTTTATAATAAATATTTTTAATATAAAAAATGACTACGTTTGGTGTATATGAAGACCAACTACTCGCTCACAACGCTAATGTAGCGAACCCTGCGGTTCTACATAGCCACTTGGCAGCAAGAACAGATATTGCTGATTCAGCAAGCGAAAAGGCATTACTTGCCGATGCTGATGGACACTTGAAAGTTCAATTACACGACCAACATTCAGGGCATATTAACAATACTGGTGGAATCGGTGATGGCACGACAGTTTTGCGAACAATTGATTTAGGATATGATAGAACAAACGGACAGGGTCGCTCTAAACTTGTTGATGACGCTGGACGACAGGTTGTCAATCTTACAGGTAATACGGCAGTAGATGGGACAGGAACAAACTACCATCTCAAAGCAGATTCAGGAGGTCATTTGAAAGTTGATTTACACGAAAATATGTCAGGGGCAATAAATAATACTGGAAGTATTGGAGACGGCACTACAGTTTTACGCACAATCCCTTTGGGATATGATAGGTCTAATGGTAAAGGTAGGTCTCTTTTAGTTGATGCTGATGGACACTTACAGGTTGATATCGTTTCTGGTGGTGGAGGTGGTGGAGGCGGAGGTGATGCTTCAGCTGCCAACCAATCTACGATGATTACTCATTTGAGTGAGATTGAAGGTGCTGTTGAAACGATTGAGGGTTGTGTTTCAGGTAGTGAGGTTCAGGTTGATGTTGTATCATCTGCTCTACCATCTGGTGCCGCTACTGAAACTACCTTGGCAGCTGCTGAGGTTCATCTTGGTAATGTAGAAACCAAGTTGGGAACTCTTGAGACCGACGTTGAAGCAACCAATACTAAATTAGATACAATTGACGGAGTTCTTGATAATATTCTTGTTGATACAAGTGCGATAAAGGTAGATGCGGCAGCACTTGAAGTATTACAGACATCTACGAATACCAAACTTGACACCCTTGAGACGACACTTACAGCAATAGAAAGTGATTCAGCGGCAATCAAAACAGCAGTTGAACTTTTAGATAATGCTGTATCTGGTAGTGAATTACAGGTGGATGTCGTGTCATCTGCTCTACCATCAGGTGCCGCTACTGAAAGCACTTTGAGTGCCGCTGAGGTTCATCTCGGTAACGTGGAAACCAAACTTGGAACTCTTGAAACTGATGTTGAGGCAACCAATACTGCTCTTGCTACGATTGACGGAGTGCTTGACAATATTCTTGTTGATACAAGTGCCATCAAGGTAGATGCGGCAGCCCTTGAAGTATTACAAACCTCTACCAATACCAAACTTGATACTCTTGAGACAACCCTTACTGCGATTGAAACTGATGCTGCTGCGATTGAGACACTTATCACATCAACCAATAGTAAGATTGACACCCTTGATGCCGTTCAGGACAACGCACTAACAAAACTTACTGAGATTGATACAGCAATTGATACAATTGATGGTGTTCTTGATAACATTCTTGTTGATACAAGTGCTATCAAAGTAGATGCCGCTGCTCTTGAAGTCTTACAAACAACCACCAACACTAAACTTGATACTCTTGAGACAACTCTTACAGCAATTGAGACTGATGCTGCTGCTCTTGAAGTATTGCAAACTTCTACTAATAGTAAGTTAGATCATTTGAGTGATAATCTTGATACTCTTGAAACAACACTTACAGCCATTGAAACTGATGCTGCTGCTCTTGAGACATTACAGACAACTACAAATAGCAAACTGGATACTCTTGAAACAACACTTACAGCCATTGAAACTGATGCTGCTGCTATTGAAACTCTCATCACATCAACCAATAGTAAGATTGACACTCTTGATGCCGTTCAGGATAACGCATTAACTAAACTTGGTGAGATTGATACAGCAATTGACACCCTTGACAGCGTTGTTGATGGTATAAAAACCAAAACTGATTTACTTGGAAGTTTAACAACTACACTAACACAGGATGGAGTTACGATTGCTGGTAGTGGCACAAATACATCATCGGCAATAGAGATTACACATAACCCCCATAGTATTACCATCTTTTGCAGGAGTAGTTCAGGTAGTATAGGAGGTAGTAGTATTGGAATCAGTCCTCTGGTTTCCTACGATAATACAAACTTTTTTGATTTACTGGAACCTGTAGATAGTAATGGAGATGAAATATTTATGACAAAGGGTAATTTTTACAACGAAAAGATGGTTGTAATAAAAGATGCCAGATTCAAATACTTGAAGGTCAAAATTTCAAACAATTCAGGGACGTCCGCAGATTTTACCGCTCACGTTTCCTTCTAAATCTTCTTCTAATAATTTTACAAATTTCTTACCACTTAATAATTCCTTATCCATTAAGGAACTATTTACGTTTTTGTAGTTTGGATTTTTTTGATGTTCCATTTTTAAGTAAAGTTTTTCTCATACTTCTTCCTAATAATTCATAACAAATCAACTCTTTCTTGTAACACTCCATAGCATACTCCCTCTGCAACTTATTCCATTTGTTCTTATCACCCTTTGGTAGCGCATCAATAGACCAATACTTGATTGATTCAACAAGCGATGGTGTGTCATCCTCTGTTGGTTCCCACGATTGCCATTCATCCCAAGTCATTACCTTGTGTTCTATCTCGTAGTCTGGGTGTTCGTAGCGCTCTAACTTTCTATGAATCATTTGACGCACAAGTTCATCAGTTTCCATTTTTATTGAATTATTTATATATTAAAATCAATTATATATAAAAGATGACTACCTCTGCTAAATACCTAATGTTAGAGTGTAATAGGTTACGCAGCAAAAATCAAGAAGGTTCTATCACGCAACCAGTAGATGAGTATAAAAACAGATGGACTAACACTATATCAAGTTCAGGTATCCGTGTCAATACTGGCGATGTGATAAACGTGCAGCAGTCAATTATTAATACACAAGGTGCGAGTGATGAAGTGATTGAATTTACTGGTGACCCAAATGCGCAGGGATTTGTGGATAATAAAACTCAATTAACTTTTTCGTATTATGTTAATCATACTGGTAGAAATACTTTTGCTATGCCTTCCCTCTACCACAGATGTTTTAATGGTATTGGAACTATTTTGGATCCCACACTCAACAACAGACACCCAGTAACAAATGAATTCACTATACAAACAAACAATCACGAGGCTTCGGTGTTTTTTATGAGATCAATGGTAGCGTGTAGAAGTCTTGGTGAAATGCTTTTTGCTCCCTTGAAAGTTGATGGTGGTAATTTAGTTTTTGAAGGTGGTGCAACTACTTCTACTAATAGATTCAATGGATTGTTTTATCCTAACTATTTCAACGCTAATTATCTTTTTAGAATTAGTGTAAGTCAAACTGGTTTTGGAACTTCTAACACTACCGGATACTTTCCAAACAGAGTCTATCCCGTAAGAAGATTGAAAAAAGGCACAGGATACACTCCACAAAACTTGACAGGTGGTGCTATCGGTGATACTACCTTTGAATGTGATTACATACGACAAGTTTTTGCTGACGCAACTGATCCAACTGGTTATAGAGTCAAAAATGCTGCCGCAAATAGAACGTTTGGCACTATTCAATCAATAACGAATGATCGTGTGAGAATGACAATTACACTTACCGCACCCCTGACGGTAGATTTACCGGCGAAAATGACTACTGGTAGTGAGGGTGTTCTTTTAGTGCCTGATGCTCCTGCTCCAGCAAACGACCTTGGTGTTGAAACTGGTCTTCGTATTCGTGTTCTTGAAACAACTGGTATAGCCACTACACCAAACGCAATCACAAAGTTTGAAATCGCAGAACTGGATGTTGATGAACCAAATCCAATCACTAAAGGTGATACTCTAATAATGACTATGGATTTTGGTGGTAATCCTCTCAATCTTCCTGATGGCAACCAGCAACAATTTCGTGTTGAAAGCACGTTAGACCAAGGTGGATTCTGTTCGGCGCAGATAGATGGTGTTGATGGTGCGAGATACACACTTGTTAATGAAGGCTACACAGGAATAGCCGATGTGAATGGTGCTAATTCTGGAGTTGCAAGTGATGATTTTGATTTTCAAACTATGAATAATCTTCTGGATAAACGAACAACATCAATTGATTTGGAAATGCAACCAAGTTTTGCTACACCTGATAATGTTGGAACAATTCTAACAGACCAAATGACAGCACCCAAAAAGTTATCTAATGCTGATCCAACAGATGATTTTTTTAATTTGACAGGAACAGATTACACATTCAAACAAACACAACCAAGAGGCGCGTTACTTGACCCTGTCAATAATCTACTTCCATTTAATTCACGAAATCAAAGTAGTGACACCATCAAACCACTACCAAAACCAGCAGTTGTTTCTACACCTACATACAAACCAGTTGTCCCTAATATGTATGGTAAAGGCATACCTGATGTAGAATTCAACGGCGTAAAACGAAATGGAGACCAAGCAACTTTTGGTGGCTTGAGAAGAATGTTTTACTCATCCATAGCATACAAAGATATGGATAGAGTTGTTGGATTGAAACACGCTTTTTATGATTTCAATTATCCTTTTTCTGCTGATGGCGGAACAATAAATTACGGAAGAGACATCTATCCATATTCTGCGAAAGAAGAGTTTGAATCACGAGAAGCATCACAGAGAACATTTGGTGATTTTGGAAATGAACCGCAAGGTCAGTTGGGTCATCGTGTGTGTCTTCTTTCAAAGATTGCTGATAACGGAGTTGTGCAAACACTTCCAAAAAATTCTTTGCTTGTTACTAATATGAAATTCAATAGAAGTAATATATCAAGAATATCAAAAGGATTTAGAAGAGTAGAAAAATATATTGGAGACTTGTCTCAAAAGGTTGATACATCAAGTGCTGATTTCAAACAAAAAGTTGCAGTAAATCTGGATTTAGGAATGTATAGTGATGAATTCTCTACAAATGGAAGACTCCAAGTTTATACAGGAAATGTTGATCCTCCTCCTGCTAATCAAAGACGTAGATACGGAACTGTATTTGAAAGTAGGAGCGGTCTTATCATTGATAGTATTCCTCCCGTGGATCTTGTCTCAAGTTTTTGTCAAGGGTTTCAACGTGATTTCAACAATCTGGCGAATGATTCACAAGAATTATCTTCTATGTGGGTTAAGTCCAGATGGCAAGAAGGATATGTGTATGAGAATGCCAAACACCGAATAGATGGATACACAGGTGATTACGTGTCAGATCCCACAGCATTTGTAGAGAGACAGAAAGAGGCGGTATATTATGCAACTGACTTTGAGCCACAAGCAATTATCAACGAACCTGCTGACCCAGCAGAAGATTTGAAATTTATTATTATGAGTCTGCCAGATCATACAACCATTTTACCACCAGATGCTTCTGCAACTGCGGATTATCCATTCATTCAAGCTTTTGCGGTAGGACAACAAGTAGTCATAACAGAAGGCACAATTGATGGTCAAGATGCGACAGGTAGAACTGCGACTATTGAAGCACTTGATTTGAATCACGCTCTTCCATCCACGACAAGAGTTAGACAAATTACACTTGCCGGTGCTGGTTTTGGTAGTAGAGCGACCGCTGGGATGGATGGTGTGACAATCAAAATTGTAAAGTCTGTCGGTGAAGGTGAATTTTTCAACGGCACTTACACGACTGATGGTGTGAATAATCTTACTCAAGAGGATGCTTACAACTTATCAAGAGAATTTGATGTTGCTTGTGTTCCAGTTTTCCAACGAATAGCTGATCCAAATAGAAAAATAAGTGGCTGGATACAAGGAGATGATGTTCCTCTCATAGCATTTGTTTCTGCGTATCAATTAGGTGCAAAAGACCCTGCTACGTTTGATTTTGTAAATTTAGGTAATGATGCTAACTTGTGGCAAGTAGATAATTACAACGCCAGACAAGGTTTCCAATTCGGTTTTGACCCAAGTTTTACACGCAATAAAGCAGTTGCCATTTGCAATACTCAATATGGTAATTTGAATGAAGACCGCAATTTGATAAACCCTGACCCAGATGCTCCAAAGAAGGCTTTTGTCAATTTGATGTATGTGGGTGCTGTAGCACCTCAGCTTGAATTCAATAGTGAATTATCACGATTTGAGTTTTCTGGATTAAATACACCATTTACGGTCGGTAACGGATTGCCGACTGATTTACCTAATAACTTGATTGCCAACCCAACACCAGAGCAACAAGTTTATGCAATAAATAAACAAGGTAGAATTTATCCAGCACAAGCCAAAATGGTTGGTGTGATTGCTCCTGTTGTAACTGGCACACGTAATCCAATATACGACCAATTTACAAGCGTCCAAAAACACGGCACAATTATGGACTCACAGAGTGGTCTGGCGATTGAGGGTATTACACTATTCAATAATCTTGGTGTGGCAACAGCGATAGAACCAAGCGATACAGAAAAATTCAAAGATACGATGTTATTCAAGATGGGTTTTGATTTGAATCAGTTATTAGTTGAAATAGGTGATCCACAAAATTTCTTCATCAATAATTTCATATTCCAAGATGTCTTTACTTATGAGAAAACACTCAAAGACTTTATCAAGCCACAAACAACTGGTGCTTTTATTAGTAGTGCTGAAATACAAGCCATCAGTCTAAATGCAAAGTCTATGCCTCTCTTTGATTTGGGAACAGAAACTTGTATCTTGGAAGCCACACCTGATGCTACACAGGGTGCTATTACAGCATTTAGATTACCAGCAAAACTTGATTTTCCGTATTTAGTTGTATATAGTAGTATTACAGGTGGTAGTTGCGATACACATTTCGTTGGAGGTAGCGACAGCAAATCATTACTACCTGCGGTGGCATACTTGACACGAAACGAAAATAACGGCGATTACTTTTATGGTCTTGAAAGTGATATTACCTTTACAGCAGTCAAAAACTTTACTCTTACAGATGTAGAGATAGATATTAGAACACCATCAGGAAAGAGACCACGACTCCAAGAACATAGCGCTGTCATCTTCAAGATTACCAAACCTCTTGCGGTGCCAAACCCTGAATTGATATTGAACCCAAAAGCTAATAAATAATTTCTATAATATTTTATATTATAAAAATGTCAGCTTATCAAGGTATTGTTGATGAATATAACGATATGGTGCGAGGTGCTGTTGAGGACTCTCGTGCTGCTATGGACGAAGGTATTAGTGATGGTCTCGCTACACAACTTGAAAGAATCAAAGAAAAGGCAGATGAGTATAGTGAAAAATTCAGCGCTCTCGCTGAAGGGGGCATCGGTGAGATTGCTGGATTACAAGGTTTGAAATCAACTTACAAAGCAGTCCAAGATGCTCGTGCAAAATGGAAAAAGTTTCGTGGTGATAGCGATACTGACGCTCGTTACTTGGGTGGTAGAAATCCTGCCGACGCACAGGCAGAGGCACGTGGATTGAGTGATGAAACAATCGGTCGTGTGAGAGCAACCCTTGCTGGTGAGAGACAGCCACTTGGAGCACAATCAGGTATTACAACTACCGCACGTGGTGAGAGAACGGCACGAGCTGAACTTCGCCGAATTGAAGGAGAAGCTGAACCTGATGCCGAACCTGATATTCAAGCACAAATTGACGCACAACCTCCAGCACAAGAAATAAACATCGCTGGTGATGATGCTCCTGCTCCTGTTAATAATGTCACAGACGACCAGATTGACTCTATGGTCGCACAGGCTCGCGATGATGTAAATGAAGGTGTTGGTATTGAAAATGCGCCGTCTGGTTATTCAGTAGGTGGGATTCAGTATGGGAAAACGGGGGCTGGTGCAGATGCGAAAAGCGCACCTGTGAGTTCAGCCGAAAAGAATCCTACCACACGACTTACTGCTGATGAACCAGATGTAGCCGTATCACAACCCTTGGCATCTACCGAACCTATTGCTGTATCCAAGATTGGTGTAAAGAAAGCCGCAGAGGAGTTTAGCGCTCGTGCTGACCAATCAGCCCAAGCTGTCGCATCAATCCAACCTGATGATTTAAAATCGGTAGTTAGAGCCAAATATCAAGCCTTGAGTGGTGAAGACAAACAAACTATCGCAGCAAAAGTAAGAGGTGGTGAAATAGATGGAAATGATTTACAAGCGGTTGGTGATGAGATTGATAAACTACGCTCTGGTGGAGTATCAAGACCACCACCAGCACTTGCTGCCGAGGATGTTGCCCAACCCGAACCATCCTTCCCCGAAGGTTTTGCTGCGGATATAGAACAAGCGGGTAGGTCAGCCGAGGCATCTGTTCGTGCGACTGCCGACCCCGTTCGTTTTAGAACACGACCCCAAGAAAGTGAGGGACAACAGATAACCGATGCTGATAGAGGTGTTTTTGACCCAGAAGAGCTTGTTGGTAATGTTGGCGGTGAGGTTCGTGCTGCTGCTGGTGGATTACGCCAAGCAGCTTCATCAGGAATACGTCGGCTCTTAGGACTTGGTGGTGAGGGCGAGGTAGGTGGATTGGAAATGCTTGGAGCTGCCGCTACGCCTGTAGGTGAAGCAATTGCCGTCGGTGCCGGTATAGTGAGTGTTGTGGATGGTTTAGTCCATTTATTCCACCCACCCAAACATAGCCCTGCTCCATTAAGTAAGCTTGGAGACTTGACACCGCAAGTCAATCAACAGATTACAAGTAAATTTGCTTCAGCAATCCCAACTATTGATACACCTCACGAAGTTGGTGGTTTTGCTTCTTTCTAATATTTAAATAACATAAATATATGTTATATAAAAATGCCACAAGATAGAGATTTGAGTATTCTCACGATTAAAGATCCTCCCCTTCCAGATCCAATAGAACAGGATGATAGACTTCCAAATGTGTCTGCTGGGGCGTGCGTTTTAGACGTAGCCCGTCCGCGTGCAGGTAAGACGGTAAGAATTGTAAATCTGCTACTCAATCCTAACTTTTTTTTAGATAAGTTTGATGAAGTCTTCATCTTTTCGGCTACGATGTCAAAGGGCGACCATTCTTCACGTCACTTGTATGACCGCTACAAAGCCACCATCTACAACGAATACAGCGACGATAAATTACAAAATATTCTTGACTACCTTGATAGTATTCCAAAAGACGTAAAAGGCAGATATGCTTTGATATTTGACGATTTCATAAATTTTCCCCGTCTTACTCCAAATAGCCTTATGTTTAGAATAGCCTCTGCTTATCGTCATTACCTTAACGGCGGTCTCTTGTATTATTCGTCTCAGCAGTTGAAAAAGGTGCCTCCTATCGTCCGTGCTTCAGCATCCTACGTCATTTTATCCCAGAATTCCAATATGAAGCAGGTAGAGGCATTATCGGACGAGTTTGGAAATCTATTCGGCAAAGAGAAGTTTTTAGAATTGTATGCCGAGGCGACGAGTATTCCCTACGGCTTTGCCTACCTTGACCTCTACGGCTACACCGGTAACAATAATCAGCGTCCTAAATTTTATCAAAATTTTGACAAGTTGCTGTATGAAGCACCCATTTCATTTAGTAAGAAAACACAAGATTTAGACTTGCCCGAACCCGAGGACGATAATTGATTTTTTTTCCAAAAAATTAAAAAACGATGGCCTCGCAACGAATCACGAAAGCTTCCCCTGAATATAATAAAATCACATACGATGACATCAAGAATTGTAAATTAATAACTGATGCTGACATCAAAGGAGAATTCGTAAAACTTCGTCAGTTGAAGTGCGATACTAATACGAGGTCATTTTGTGGTAATAAAATAATTTATCATTTTATGTTAGAGCATATGCTGAAGACAAGACGTGATAAAAAGGGCTACAAACTACTAAGTGAGATTTTTGATGATGAAGAAGCAAAAAAGAAACTTATTGATCGCACTATCAAAATGAATAGAAGAAAAAAATTAGATTACATTGAGCCTGTAGATATTTATGAATGCTTTAGATTTTGTAAAGGTAGTGTCAATACTTTCAAAGCAGGAACTACAAGATATTTGGTAAAAAGATTCAAAGCAACTACAATGTTAGATTTTACTGCTGGATGGGGTGGTAGGATGTTGGGTGCTATATCAAGGGATGTAAATTATATTGGTATTGAAACAAATACAAATCTAAGAGCAGGATATAAAGCTATGGGGAAAATTATCTGGGATATTCACGCGGATTGTCAAATGATTTGGCATAATTGTTTAGATGTTGATTTTTCAACATTAGATTATGATTTTGTTTTGACATCTCCTCCTTACATCAACTTGGAAATGTATGAAGAAATGCCACTATTCAAAGATAAGGAGGCATATTACACAGAGTTTTTGATTCCTATGATTAACAAGTGTTTGAACCACATCAAAAACAATGGTGCTGTTTGTATCAACATTTCTAATTATATGTATGACGACTACATAGAATATGGTGGCGTTGCCTGTGTAGAAAAGATTGATTTGCTACAACAGATGGGTGGTAAGCCTAACAAAGAAATCGTATATGTATTCAGGAAACCTGAAGAAGATGATAGTGATGATGAAGTATGGGACGAAACGTGTAATTGCTGCGGTAAAAACTTGAGTGATATCTATGGCTACAAATTGACCGAAGAAGAATTTGACGAACATCCTGAAAGGGACGATGGATACGATGAAGATGGTCAATGGTTCTGTCCTGATTGTAGAGATTAATCATCCGCATCAGCCCAGCCAATATCATTAGATAGTTTAGTTAGAACTTGATTGTATTTTTTTTCTACAATAAATACTTCACCACGAAGAATCCATCCACACTTGGTATGGTTATTCACCATTTTTACAAACTCGCCGACGTTTTGACTTGACACCACGTGAAATAGGTCATACACTGCGTCTGGTCTTGCCATTTATTATATTTAATTTTTAAATATAAATAATAAAAAAGTAATGGATAATATTAAAGAAAAACTACTTTTATGGAGGAATCCAAAGAACGAGAGACCATTAGCAATCAATTCAATAGAAAAAGTCTATATGGTCAAACTCAACAAGTTGAGAAAGAATCTCGCACCTAACGACACCGAGGCAGAATTCTTGTCAAATCCTGATATCGTATTACCTTTTGTAAGAAAGATAGAACACTTGGAAACACGCAAGTCCTACCTCTCATCAATTACAACTATCTGTAACGTTCTTGGTGTGCCCTGTGTCAAATATTGTGAATATCTAACCGAAGTAATTCAACTTATCAAACAAAAAGATATTAACAAAAAAAGTGAAAAAGAAGATAAAAATTGGGTCAAGATTCACGAATTGAAATCAATCATACCCTACTACGAAAAACTTATGAAAGATAATGTTGGTGATCCCAAACTTTACGACAGATACATCAAGTATTGGATAATTGCGTGTCTCTACTGCTTGGATGATTCAAACCCTCCGTGTAGATTAGATTATTCCGTATTAATCACTAATAAGGAAGATTTTGATGAAAAGATAAATGATAACTTTTTGGTTATAAACAAGGGTGAGCCTGAATTCTTTTCTTTTGCTGATTACAAATCAGCATCAAAGTATGGCACAACTAAAATTAGAGTTGGAAAAAAACTCAAAGTAGCCATAAAAATTTGGTTGAAATATTCAAAGAAAAAAGACATCTTACTTCCTGATGGTTTAGGAAAACGAATGACCAGAAGTGCTCTGGGTCAGCTCATCCCTCGCATCTTTGAACCACTCGGCAAACATATCACACTCAATACCTTGAGGCACGTCTATATCACCGATAATCTTGGTTACGGAGATATGGAGATGACAAAGAAACGCAGACTTACAGCACAACGAATGATGCACAGTGTTAGGACACAAGAAGATTATGTTAAGATATAATTACTTCTTCTTCTTACCTCGCATAGCACGTAGCTTTGCCATCTTCTCTTTCATAGCAGCAGAACCTTTACCTGTTCCGCCTTTGGCTTTTTTTACTGGCTTACTATCTTTGGTGTGTTTTTCACCTGTCATCAAAGTTCCATCTGGCATTCGGTGAGTTCCTTTTGGGGCTTTCGCCATACCTGACTTACGCGGTTTTTTACTACCATAGTGTGTAGGCATTTTTTATTAACAATTTATTAATAAAAAAAATTAAAAAATGGAAATAATATATGGTGATTGTTTAGATGTAATACCAACACTAAAAGATAAATCAATTGATTTGGTAATGACGAGTCCTCCTTACTTTAATAGTGAAAAACGTTATCAACGTGGTAACGGAGTCCATAACAGCGTTCCAGTTGGTGAGCCGTTGTATGACATTTTAGAGGTAATGGAACTTTTGAGAAGTAAAGTAAAGGATGAAGGATTTGTGTGTTTGAATCTGGGTTTTTCTTACAGCGAGGGTAAAGTAAATCGTGTAGGTGAATTAATCAGGCAGATTGAACGTAGAACTCACTGGCACAACGTGGATAGAATTTTTTGGCATAAAACTAATCCAATACCCATAAGACAAAGATTGACAAATTCTGTTGAAACGATTGAAGTTTTTGCATTAACACCAATAGCCAAATATCCAAAAGACATAAAATATGAACACAACTTTATTGAAACACCTGTTGCTTCAGGCAAGAACAAAAATCAAAAACCCTATCCACGTGCAATACCCAGAAAATGTATAGACATATTCAGCAAGGAGGGTGATTTGGTTTTAGATTGTTTTTCTGGGTCACATACAACTGGATATGTTTGTGAAGAAATGAATAGAAGGTATATCGGTATTGAAATCAATAAAGATTTCAAAGCTCCCTCGTCGCATCAGCCAGACACATAACACACATCTTGTATTCTTTGTCTTGGAATGTATAGTTGTAGAATAGTTGTTGATTTTTTTTGAACCGCACTTGGCACATATCACACTTGCGTTCCTCTGGCACACTGGTATTACAACCCATAGTTTTTATATAATATATGTTATATAAAAATGGTTAAAGTAGGTCGCTACAATTACGAGAAATCGTCACGCCCTGAAAAAAAATTGATGGTGGTTGTTGGCGGTAAAACTATCCACTTTGGTAATCGCAATATGGGGCACTTCAAAGACAAGACAGGGATTTGGAAATCCAAAGACCACAACGACCCAGAGAGGCGAAAAAATTATCTAAATAGAAGCGCAGGAATCAAAGATGGTAAAGGTAGATTGACGAAGGACAATCCTAAATCGGCTAACTATCATGCACGGCGCGTTCTGTGGTGATCAACGTTTGACCAGAACTGGCATCCCACCCAGACCGAACAAAACATCTATCTTTTCAGGGTCTTCTTCTTTCTTCCAATCAACGTCTTCCTCATCAAGCAAGCGTTGCCATCCCCTATCAGCAAGGTTGAACTTCCTAATCGCACGTTTCACCGCCTTGTGTCCCAACAATCTACCTATTGAACCCAATGCCAATCCAACAATAGTGTGTGCGTATTCTTCTTTGTCAATATTTGGTTCGTGTGCTTCAATTGTTCCTATCCAATCACGAACGCTTCCGTGATGTCCGTAGTGGAGCTGGCAACACATATTGAGTTGTTCAAGCGACATTGTGTTCTTTTCTAATTTTTTCTAAAAAAAAATCAATTATTTTGTTCCCAAACTACTACAAAGTAGAATGATAAGTGATAAAGTTTCATCGTGACTAAATTCAGTCTCCTTGATTGTGTTATACACGACTTGAATCTTGTCTCTTGTATCTACAAGATTTATGTCGTGTTTAGCAGGTTTTGGTGCGATATTGGTTGTGCGGAGATACTTCCATTCCAACTTGGAAGCGTTACACGTTTGATCTATATGAACNTCCCAATCAAAAAAACAGATTGAATCAAAATAGACTTTTGGAATTCTTTTACGTTTGATTACCATATCCAAAAAGTTGTGGTCGTATTCAGGTTGCATATTGTGATTCATCTTCTCATTGAATTCTTTACTATTACAAAACTTCTTTCGTTTGAGTTCTTGCCAAGCACGATGTCCTGCCTGTTTGGTGTCAGCCAGTTTTGGATAGAACGATTTGGTTTGCTTTACTTCACCTGATTCTAACAAATCGTTAAGTCGTTGTAAAGTCTTCAATCGCATTTGCCAAGTATTTATGTATTCTATAAATGGTATTTCTTTGTGCTCCTCCTTCATATTGAGTAGTTCATCTTTTATCATAACGTAAGTGTATGTCATTTTATTACATAAGTATTTAAACATTATTACAATATGTTTGTGATAATGTGTCTATGAGGTAATCTTAAAGAAATTATTAAAAAGTATTTAAAAATCAAATGAGACATTCAAAGATAATAGCTGGTATCAATTGGATTGACAGAAAAACACCACCAACCAACTTTACGCATACTGAACTTGTGGAGGGGGTAAATTGGATTGTATCTCTCTGTCCATCAAATGTTGCACGACGCTCACGTGTAAATAATCCTTCACGATCACACCGAAATCAAAGAGTTTATGATTTTTCAATCTCAAAGCACGATAGATTGAAGAACGACTAATATTCAAGTCCTCGGCAATCTGTGCAGCCGTAAAATAATACTTGCGATCTCCATTGTGCTTATATAACACAAAGTGGTAGTAGTTTTTGTTCTCGCTACGAGGTTTCCTATTAGGGATAGTCATTTTATTATAGATTTATTTAAAATGTTCTAAATATTATGTTATAATGTTTTAAATACTAAAAAATAGTTCATAAAAATAAAAAAGTTGTCAGGCGAAGAACTAAAAAAATTTCATTTCTTTTCTCATATTATATATATTATATAATATTTTTATGAAATACTTTGTTCATTTTTTTTTAGTTTTTTAGCCTGTCAAGTTTTTTTTAGTAATTATTTTGCGATACCACTTTTTTTTAGTTCATTTTTTAGTAATTTTACTATTTTTTTAGTTTTGTTATTATATTATTATTTTTTTCTTTCTATTCTTAGTAAAAAAATAAATAGTAATAATATAATATAATAATATTACTAATTGTTATGAGTTGGAGGAGATGAAGTCATCTACATCATCTTCAATACTCTTCTCTTGTATCCAAATAAGACAAGGTGTTTTATTTTGGGTTGTATGTGGTTTGGAATTAGAAAGGATACCAAGTTTTTCAAGTTCCTTGTTCTCCATTATCTGTTGTTTGAGAGAACCAACATTTACCTTCCTATCCATCGTATCTCTGTATTTTCTAATTACTTTTTGTAATGTTATATGAGGTATTGCTTTTTTCGGCACAAGTGGGTCAAGTTTCTCGTTTGCTTTAGCATACTGCTTTTTTGTTTCTTCAGTCATTTCATTCATAATAGTGTAGTGAGACATAATAAAGTTGTAGATAGGGTCGTTGTCTCTCAACAATATTTGTGTCTGCTCCCTGATATTATCAGGAATGTATAGTCCATCAACATCAAATGTCAAAAGATGTTGAAATAATGCGTAACGATGTTCCATTTTGAAAGCTGCCTCTTTGTATTTCAAATCCTCCTTGAAGAAAAGTTTTGGATTGCTTTTAATTTTACTTTCATCGCTGGTAAATTGTTTTGGAAAGGTAATCTTCAACGTTCTTTCAGTCATAGCGTTTGAATTACCACCTTTTGTGAATTCAGGCATTTCATTTTCTTCAATAATGTAACAACACATATTATGGACTCTAACTTCATTAGAATGATTGAATCTTGCGTTCAAGAGTTGATTGCCTGTCAATCTTTTGATGACATCAACTTGAAGTGTTCCCTCGCAAGAAGGTTCGCTCGTAATCATCATTCTTTTGAATCCAAGATTCGCAACTTCTGGATTTGAACCACCCTTGTCTTTCTCTGTCAAGATTGTAGGTTTTCCTTCTTCAAAATACATACCGAGAGCAAAAGCCAACAACTCGTGAATCAAACCTTTACCATTACGACCTTTACCAGCCCAGATGATAAATTTTTCCATCAAACGACCATACAAACCCTCTCTCATAATTGACATCAAACATTTGTGAATTTCTTCATCAGGTTGAATGTCTTTGATTAGAAACTTAATTTTGTCAGTTTCTTCTTTGGTGGGGTCTCTCCACTCATATCCTGTGTTTCTTGACACGTAGTCATACTTTGTAATCTCAACTTTCTTTCTCTTATTTAAGTCAAAAGCACAATTAGTAAAACAAAAGAGTTCAGGACGCATCAAATCAAANTGATATTCTCTTTTGTGTTTTACCATCATAAGTTTGACTTGGCTACCAATTGTGTTGATTGATTTGTTTGATTTTATTTTTCTTTGAAATGCTGACCATTTCTTGTATTCAGGGTCTTCATTCAATTCTTTAGGATTTTTTCCTTTGAATTTTTTTAGTTTGTTATCAATCATCGGTATGTATATATCCATTGCTTTGTTCATTACATAATTTAGTTTGTCATCGCGAAACCAATAATGTGTTGCCTCGTTATACAACCACAGATTTTCTGCTTCATCCATTACAATACTATCACCCAAAATCTCAATAAATTTTAGAGCTATATCGTGATCGGTGATTGTATCGCATTCTAAGGTAAAAAAACCACTCTTGATGTCAGCATAAGCTTTTGGGTTGGATATTCTTGCGTAATATTCAATCGTTCCCCAAGAACAATTCAACTTTTTGAAACTACGAAGCGTTTTTTCAACATCCTCTCTACTTTCGTAGTTACTTGCTTTTTGTGATACCACATCACAAATATCTACATCACCTGTTTCTGCGTAGAGCGCAAGAATAATTCTATACCACGAATCACGATTTTCAAGATATTCTGTTGAAATCAAATCAATAATATCAAGTTTTTCGTATGATAGTTTAGAATTTTGAATAGTGTGATTGACCTTTTCAGGTTTTGGCTCTGCTTTCTTGAAATCTGTAAATTGTTTGATTGTAGTCGCAAAAATGGTATTATCTTTTGTCATCTTTTCCCACGCTGTATTGTAGCACAAATCAATATCACCATATGGATAGGATTTGAATTTTCTTACATTAACAGCTGGATCATCAGGATGAACTAAAAAGTAAATGTGTAATTTACCACGAGTTGATTTAGAACAACACTTTCCAAGTTTTTCCTTCCAATAACTACTATGTTCTTCAAATTCTTTTGGATATAATTTAGGGTCAATATCAATATCTAACAAACCAATACCAGAACTTTTCAAATGACAAGCGTGTGTATTGTGACGAAGACGCTGGTTAGATTTACGATAAGTAGCCAATTGTTCTAAACTCCATTCATTCCACCCAGAAGGTTGGTCTTGGTGGTGTAATTTTTTTTCACCATTTTCATCAATATCAATTGTTGCGTTGTAATATTTGACATTATGAATTTCAAGGAACTCTTGAATGTTGATAGGTTGTTCCTCAACAGGACGACCGCCAACCATAAAACCAGATAGTGATTCAGTATTACAAACATTTGACATCATTTTGTAATATTTTTATTTAAATATAATTAAATTTCAAATATATTTTAAATAATTACTTAAATAAAAGAATGCCGAAACCAAAACTGATTAGTTTTAGCCAAGCAGTCCCAGAATCAGCCCCAGAGCAACCAAAACCAACAGCAAGTGAGGAAATATTTAATATGAAGAAATCAACAAAAGCAAAGCACACCAAGAAAGACCTTGAAGTAAAACAAGTAGTAGATGATGAACCAGAGGTAGATAATCCAAGTTCTCCTGAACCTGAACCTGCGGAAGAGGTTTATGTGCCAAAGAAAGAGGTAGCAACCAAGAAAAAAATTAGTGAGAAACAACGACTTCATTTAGAAAAATTACATAGATCTCGTAGAGAAAAGAGAGCGCAACAATCACGACCATCCACAAACGTCCCACAGGACAACTCACGACCAACCACAACAGGTGGTCTTGATGATGACAAAGAATTTGAACGTTGGGTGTTGAATATGGAAAAATTTGATAAAGTAATGACAGCACGTGAAGAAAAGGCAAGAAAGCAGCGAGAAGCAGAAGAGGCAAAGGAGCGTGAGATGGAAGAACGCATTAGAAAAAAGATGGAGGCAGAAGGATATGTAAAGAAAGCACAACCAAAGACTACGAGTCAGCCACCGAAAGAATCAGCNCCAATTGATATTTTGAACCCACCTGAAACACGAGAGAATAGGTTTGGTGAATACTCTAAATACTTTGGTTATTGAGTAAAAAATAATTATTATAATAATTTTTTATAATAAAAATGTCGGTAAATATCGTAAGCAAAGAAAAAGTTGAGATTCAGCCACAAAACGCTCCATCTACACTTAACTCAGCGTTCAGCTTCCGTGCAGGGAACCCCATTATCAATATTGTCATACCATCACAGGCAAAGTATTTAGAGTCATCCTCTCTACGAATCAATGGCACTCTCACAATCAAGGGTGGTGCTGCTGGTCTGCGACCAAATAACTTGACATCAAAAGTTGCCGTAGCACAAAACCGCATTAGAATCGCAAGTCGTGCTGGTATTTCAACAGCATTCCAGAACGTTGTCCTCACCGCAGCAAACACCAACCAGTCACTTGAATCCATTCGCCAATATGGTCGTTTGGCTACATCCATTCTGTCATCCACTCACTCACAGCAGGATATGATGAGTGAGAAGTCTTGCACCGCTGTTATGAATGGTCTTGACGCATCAACATCGCTTCTTGTCAATAACGATGTTCGTTTCTCTGTGCCACTCTACTCTGGTATGCTTATGGGTTCATCCTTGATTCCACTATCAGCCATCGGTGGTCTTGGCATCCAAATTGAACTTGCTGCCGATAATCAGTTCTTACACGGAGCTGACGCAGCGCTTCAGGGAGGTGCATTTTACGAGTTGAGCGATGTCAGTCTTTCGTGTAATCTTGCCGTGCCTGATGCTCAGGGTGTTGCCGAACTATCAAATGTTGGTTCAGGACAGATCTCATACAATAGCTTCAGCTCACTCTACCAAGTCATCAACGCAAGTGATTTTACAGCAACTATGAACCTCTCCAACTCACGTGTGTTGTCTGTCGCACATAACTTCATACCTGTATCACACAGCAACAACTACGCACACGATTCATTCACAACTGGTGAATTGAAGAATGCTGTCGGTGGTGTGTATAACGCTGATGTTGTTCTCAAACGTGTATCCTTCGCACGTGGTGGTGTCCGTCTCGGTTTGGAATATGAGATGGATTGTGAGACACAATCAAGCGAACGCATCCCAGAGGCACAGGTTCTCCAAGAATATCTCGCATCTTACGGCACAATGGGTCGTATGTTGAATGGTCGTCTGCTACTTGGATATGGTGGAAATCCACTTCGTCCAGACAGACCAGACCACGCCGTAGATCAAACATCAACCACATTCAACGGCAAACGTTCAGTCGGTGTATTGGCTGACGCTCGTAGAAATTTCGGTGTGGGTCTCAACCTTGATAAAGTCAGCGATGTGGGTATGAATTTCCGCGACTCAGCATACTCTGTAAGAATTGTATCAACACTCAATGGAAACAGCCCAAACGCGATGCACACTCACTTGCTATCCAAGAATGTTCTTACATACAGCCCACAAGGAATTATGATTTCAACTTAATAGCTAAAAAAACTAAAAATAATTATTATAAAAGTTTTTTATAATAAAAATGTCGTCTTTACCAGAAATGATGTCAGTCAAGCCAATGAGCACCCAAGAGTCCATGCACATTATTACGGAGGTTTTAGACCCCATCAATATCTCACAAAGCGAATGCACGTTCCAAATAGCTCGTAACGGGGTGCTGGACGGAGGAAGTTTCGTCTCGTTAGCCGTCAAGTGTGGAGCTGGTGGTTTCCTACCATTAGATACAGGAATTTACTCACTTATCAAATCAGCTCACCTTCTCATCGGTGGCAAGGAAATAGCATCCTGTAATGACTGCGCCCACTACGAAACTATGGTGTCAAAGTTCTCTACACCAGAACACAGAGCTTATGTTGATTCAGTCAAGTCAGGTCGCACAGGCGCACGTTTCAACGCAGTAAATGATGCGTCAGGTCGTATTATGCCAACTGACCTCGTCTATAATGCTGATCCAATTGATGCTAATGGACGTGCTGTTGTCCCAGCACAGCTCAAACCAACTAACGATGATTCTACCACACCAGTCTTCAGTGTGCCACTTTCAAGTCTCATTCCTATGATGAAGTCTCGCCCACTTCCACTTTTTACTATTAAAGAAAATGTCTTTATCCGCCTCGTATTCAACACACAGGCGACCGGCGCTGCTGACCTTGGAAAAGTATGTTGCTTTGATGCGACTCCACCCGCTGATACAAGCGTTCAGGTTTCTACTGTAAATGTAAAATTCTACGCAGACCATTTGTATTACAGCGATGCTACTATGGATCAAACCGCACAGCGAGTATTCAGCGAACAAGGTCTGTCATTCCTCTACGAAGATTTGATTCTCACAACCGCACAGATTCCAGCAACTGCGAACCCTGCCGCAGATCAAGTTGTAGAGCAGTCAATTGAACGCGATGTCGCTGTCGCAGGGCGCACCGTCAGGTCGCTTCTCGTTCAGGACAGATTTACAGCAAATAATTCAAACAGAGCTCACGGATATTTAGGACATTACCACGCAGGAACTCTTGACACAGATGAGGAAGTCAATTACCGCATCAACGAAATGCGTGTCTATGACCGCGATTTAGTCCGCCCCAGTCACAAGTTCAACGAACTCTCACAGGTTTTCAACACTCCTCTGCAAGTTCCAAGTCAGTTGTATTCTATTGATGTTGATAGTGATAAACAAGAAACTGATAAGAAACCAAACCAGAACTCTGTGTATATAGGACAGATTGAGGAGTTCCAGCTTCCTGACGAACAGAACACCGATAGAGCCCACGATATCCGTGGCACATCTCATATGTTAGGTCTTGACCTCACCACATCAGGACTCAACGTGCTTGGCAACGGACGTCGCATCGGTTCAAAACCAATTATTGTAAGCAAGAAACTTAAACGCACTCGTGGTAGAGAGGGTGCTCGTGAGATGCGTGTGTATGCTTCTGTTGAGCGTCTAATGACAATCAAGAACGGAAAGGTTATTGTCAGCGAATAGACGAGATAATTGATTTTTTTTCTATAAAATAGAAAAAAGATGGCAGGTTTTCATAACAAAACTTTCATCAAACACGATGACTATATGACACCAAAGTATGCGTGGGAGGATATCAAACAATTTATACCAGCAGACAAAGTCATCTGGGAAGCTTTTTATGGTGATGGTGAAAGTGGAAAGCACTTGAGTGAAATTGTTTCTAATAAAGTAATTCACGAACCGATTGACTTTTTTGAAAACAACGAGGGAGAAATGGTAATCAGCAATCCTCCTTTTTCTCGCTGTAAAGATATAATGAATAGATTGTATGAGCTTGACAAACCTTTTATACTAATTTTTCCAAGTAGTAAAATCAATACTCAATATTTTAGAAAGTGGAAGGACAAGGGTATTCAAATTATTATACCGAGAAAACGAATTCACTTTATCAAGAAGGTAGAGGGCGAGACACCCAAGAACTTCAAGAGCAGTTGTAATTTTGATTGTTTCTACTATTGTTATAAGATAAATTTGCCAAAAGACATTATCTGGTTAGAATAAATGATTCACGTGAATGATGTATTGATATTTGCTCCAGTTTGTATTTACTACTTAGGATTGTATTTAGTCTATTATATTTTTTTAACTTAACATCAGTAATGTAAATTTAAAATTTTTATTAAAAAAAAACTTAATAAAAATGTTTCGTGCAGAACAACAGAATCAGTTTATTCCAAGCAAGTCGGTCGCCATCAAGCCAGAGAATGTTGCCGTCGTGTCACCAGATGATGAAATCCGTTTTCACATCCCATCATTTATCGCATTTCTTGACCCTACTAATTCATACTTGAAATTTCAAATCAAGTTCAAGGATGCCAGAGGACAGATTGTGCCAGACGCTCGTGCTGGCGGTGCTCACTCTCTTTTCCGTCAGGTGATTGTGCGTGATGGAAGCAACGCTACGACTCTTGAATTGAGCGAGGAGTATGGCGCACACAAAGCTCTACTCAATCAATTCACTCGCAACGCTCGTCGTATGGATGAGCTTTTCAACGGCGTTCAGGTTGTAGATGGCACAGAACCAAGCAACAAGACACTTTACTACAAAGCACTCGCTGCCATCGCTTCAACCGATGGTAACGCACCTGATACCGATGTCCGTGAGGCACACACTCCTATGGTTCAAATGCGTCTTGATACTGGTCTCTTCCGTTCAGGAAATGTTCTTCCAGTTGGTGTAATGAATGGTCTCCGCATACAGCTCCAAACCGACTCACTACTTCGTTCGTGTGTATTGTCTAACCTTGGCGGAGCATTCGGTCGTAGTGGAATCCTCCGTGTCCGTCTGGCATCAGGTCAAAATAAAGCAAATGGCACAGAACTTCGCAGACAAGCTGAAGCAGGTCTTGCTGATGGCGGTTCAGGTGAATTTGGATACAGAGCACAGACCGACATTGGATTTGAACAAAACCCATTTGTTGTCGGTGATATTCTCTACGCAGCCACAGATGTAGCAGGAACAGATGAAGTTGAACTTGGTTCAATTCTTGGTTTCTACAGAGCAGGTGTTGGAAACGCATTCCTCGGTATCAACTACAACACACTCCGCAACGAAGGTGTCGGTCTTGGTCGTCAGGTAAATGATGGCGAAGAGATCTACTACAAGGTTGAAGATCGTGAGAAGGCATACAGCTTCTTCACACTTGCCGATAGAGACACAAATGTCAAGTCAGGATCATACAACGCACCCTCATACGAAATCAGCGACCTTGAATTTATCTGTCAGTCAGTCCAGCCACCAGAGGCGTATGTAAATGGTATTATGTCAGCAGCAAATTCAGCGCAAGGTATCCAGTTTGATATTATGTCATACCAGCTATTCCGTCACAATCAGGCTAATACAACAGGTCTGGTTCAAGCACAGATTCCAACTACGATGACTCGTGCGAAAGCACTATTCTGTCAGCCACTTGGAACAGCGTCAAGCAAAGCTCGTTCAATCGGCGCTCACTCGCTGTCAGGTATGGTTGATGGAGCACAGACCTATGAGTTCATCCACGGCACACAGCACTACCCAAGTCGCCTCGCACCTCTCCATAGATATGGTGTCGGTGTAGGTGCTACAACTCGTGTTGAGGCTCTTCACGTAAGTGAGTTACAGAAAGCACTCGCAAATGTTGATGAGCGTGTTCTCAACTTACAGAAGATTAAGGATAACTTTGTTGTGGCTCGTTCGCTTTCTAAATACGGACAAATTATGGATCTGTCAAAACAAACTACATCAGTTCGCATTGACTACCTCAACGGAACACAGCAGAAGATTCTCTACCTCTACGCCGTTGGTCTTCGCAGAATCGTTGTGAATTCACAGGGTGTGATGGCTATGTTCTAAATGTCATAGTGTCTCAAAATATACACAATTTTCAAACCTAAAACTATGACGAGAAAATAATTGATTTTTTTAATAAAAAATTATTAAAAAATGGAAAACCTACAATCTATGATGAAAATGGTTCAGGATGTGATGGAGGAGAACAAACGACTCAAAGAGGAGAACCAAACTCTCAAGGATGCTGTGATTGAGTTTGAGAAGGAGAATGATGAGCTTCACGAACAGGCGGAGAAGTTAGATGAAGAAGTAAATCTTTTGGAGTGCGACCTCAAAAATCAAAAGGTGATTCACGAGAATATGAAGCTACACAACGAGGAGGCACTACTTGGAGCACAGGATGAGATTGATGACCTCAAACAACAACTTGAAATGATTACCAAAGTTGCTGACACACTCCAAGCTGAAAAGCAAAAACGTTTGGATGGTATGAAAGAGTATCGTCAAGCTAACAAAGAGAAGATTTGTATTAATGTAAAAAAATACAAAGAAAAGAATGCTGATAAGGTAAAAGCACAAAAGCAATCACCAAAGAGATGCGGTTGTGGAGCAGAAGTTAGAGCTGACAACCTTTCCAGACACAAAAAATCAAAGAAGCATATGGAATGGCTAAAAGAACAAGAAAATAGTGATGTAGAAGTTTAACTACCAACAAATTGATTTGGATTAATTAGGACTTGACTTGTTTGTGTTTGTTTTAGTGCCATTCTATCAGCAAGGCGTTCAAAGGCTCTCTCACGTGCTCGTTCAGGATCTTCACGGAACTTCAATGTAGCACGACAAGTCCCACCAATATATTTAGAAATTTTACCATTAGGTCTTCGCACCTGTAATGACAATTCATTTAGATGTAAATCATCCGCATTATTTATATCTATGTAAGATTCATAATTAGCAAGGTATGACATCACACCACTCTCATCGGTTGTGAATGTATTTTTTGGCAACACAGCGATAGTTTTATACTGCTGACTTGATTCTCCCTCAACCGACTTGACATTTGAAAGCTCAGGTATTGAGACGTGGATATTGCTTGAAGTATCACGAACAAATTGAACGACTGAATCACTTTCCACATCTCTATCATTTGCCGCATTTGCGAAAGATGATTGACTAAATCCAAGTAATCTCTGGACGTTACCAGCCAAACCAACTTCTAATCTTCTGTGTGCGCCAGTGCCAACATCATCTACATCACTCTGTGTAACGCGACCAACAATACCTCTAAATACAGATTGTATTTCACCAAGTGGTTGAATGACTCCTAACAGAGTTCTCGCTGTTGGGGCTGCGGTAAATTCCTTTTCGTGAGGGAAAGCAGAACCGATTTGGTCTTGTGCCCTGCGATTGTAAATAACCTGATCAACTGGGTTTTCCACGAGAGACACTTCGGTGTAAATAGGTTCAGTAGTGGGTTTTGGTTTATTGACACCGACCCTATCACCCACCCAATTGCCACCAGTAAGACCTGTGAGGGTGAGAGTGCCAGTAGCATTTGATAAATCATAAACCATATCACCGATAGCAACCGCGTTTCCAATTGGAGTATTGTCATCAGCATAGAGCGCCCATTTACTAATATCACGAGCGTCTTGCTTGAATGCCCTGCCAACAATATTAGCTGTGGGAACAGGAGCATTATCAGCACCTGTTGGGGCAATAGCGATAGTAATGACACCATCATAACCATTACCTGTCGCAGAGTTATTAAAACTGATTGTGTATTTGTTAGTAGCTGTGATTGTGCCACCATTTTCATTGAGCTGAAACAGGCAAGGGGCATCACTCGTTCCGTCAAGGAGATTGAGTCCTGTGTATGAGTCTTGATTGACACCCTCACGTTGTCTTGGTAGGGACACCCACGGAATGAGTGCGACACAAGCTGGTAGAAAGTGCTGGAATACCTGAGTTCCTGCGATGACACCACCAGCGCCATCAGGAACACCTTGTGTTGTGTATATGACACTTGTGAAATTAGTTGGGTGTCCGTTATTACCATCAGCAAATCCTCCCATTGTTGTAGTATAGATTTTTGGTCTTCCGTCATCAGCATTACCACCAAGACCATTTGCTAATCCTGTGAAAGTAGCACCACCATCTTGTGATAAAAACATTTGGACTATGAAATCATTAGTTCTGTAATAGGGTGTAATTCTAAATTGTAAAAATGATCTGGAAGTAAGACCCATACCACCTGTTAAGAACTCACGGACAACTCTGGTTCTGTGGTCGTTGAACAAGGGTGATCCATCATACCTTGGAAGTGAAAGTGTTACTCTTACCCTGTTGCCGTTACCTTGTCTAAAAGTTGTAATTTTGATGTCAGCACGACCGATTCTAAATTTCATATCATCATCAACATTTCCTATACTCCCAGCCAAATCACCACCAGCGAGTGTTGGTCTTACAAGACCGAATCTGGCAGTGTGTATTTTAGCCGATGATGTGCTGTCAGGAACATCCGTCGCACCATCACTCAATGCTACGGAGAATGTATATGAACCACCACCTTCTTGCTGTGTGTATAACAGGAGACCCTTTGACCACGCGAAAGCCGTGCAGGCACGTCGTCTGGAACTTGACCCTGTTGGAACATCTGCGATAGCAATTTTTTTGCCATCAACTGCTTTTGGATTACCAGCGTGATCTGTGATAGAAAATTGTGCGTCAGTAGCAATTACATTACCAGAATCAACACGATTTGATGGAGTCCAATCACCACGAGAATAGACTGCTGGGTTCAAACCAGCTGTTTCGTTATATGATATGGTAAATTTATCAAGGACAGGAGCATTAGCATTTGGTTGTCCAGCTGTGAAAGTGCAAGATATGGTGTAGTATTTCATACGATTAGCTGCGTTCATAGCTCGTGCTATTTCTGTGGCAAGTTCTGCCGAGGTGTATTTACCAGTATTCAAAATAGCTACATCGTAACCAGCTGTAGCATCAGCATCATCAAAACCAAACAATAATTTATTATTACCAGAAAAACTTGTCATATCATCATTACCTTGTATGAGGAAGAAATCACCATCAACAGATGTGAAAGTGAGATTTGTAATAGCAACTTGGCTATGTGGTTTCAATACAAGTGGTTGAGGAAAGTTATTTTTGAAGTTGTTTGGGTTTTGGACGAGATTAGGAACAATAGAAGACTCACTTGATAAGCTAACAAGAGACATTTTTATAATAGATTTATTATAAAAAATTATTAATTAAAATGTTGAAGACATTACATTCTGTTGATGAAGTGGAGAATTCCGTCAAAAAAGACGCATTTCCTTTGAAAAAAGCGGAGAAGTTAGTGAAAAAAGAAATGTTAGATAGAGAAAAGAGTATTGATCCAAAAGCAATCTTTAATGATTATAAGAAAAGTAAATTTGACAAGGGTAAGAACTACAGACAACCAAGTGAAGAGGCAGGAGGTAAGCCAAAAAAGAAGAAAGATATAACTCTTATGGATTATTAAAATGGACTATGTCCTTTCTACGAGATTACCACCAGAGTTAGCTGATAAAATTGCTAAGGAAGTTCATCGTTCCTATATGAAAGATATATGTAACGAAATCAATTATTGTATCGTATGGATTCGTTTGAAGAATGAAATGCCAAGTTTTCTCATAGGAAGGATAAGGTCTAATTACTACGCCATATTAGATTACGACAATATCGTGGGAACGAAAATAGTTTTAATACCAGACGACTAATATCCTGAACGAAGAGTCGCATAACAACAGCTTTGTCAAGAACATCAATATCAGCAAGATGGTCTGGGCTACACATTTTATATACCATTTCTTATATAAAATCAGTCGCATCGCAGATGCGACCGCGAAGCATAAAAGTGTGGGGTGTGTGTGAAAGGATATGTGAAAGGATACGTGAAAGGATACGTGAATCGTCCGTGAATCGTCCGTGAAGTAATTACGTCATAGATGTCATTGATATGTCATTGATATGTCATTGATGTGTCAAGATATATCATCTCGTCATTTATATCTGTCATTGATATATCATCTCGTCATTGATGTGTCATAAAAAAATATAACTCGTCATATACAAACCTATAGGTTTGT